>Ga0209483_1000004_pt1 | contig 275756 bp, 254 predicted proteins | sample NGEPerA_FD_184508 | JGI IMG/M metagenome (GOLD analysis project Ga0209483, IMG submission 184508) | Arctic peat soil microbial communities from the Barrow Environmental Observatory site, Barrow, Alaska, USA - NGEE PermafrostL2-A... | ecosystem: Environmental > Terrestrial > Soil > Wetlands >... | reverse complement strand
TTCAAAAGTATCAAAGATTATCGTTTCCATAGTGTCCTCCAAAAACAATGGTCTGCAAATCAATTGAAGCACTAATTGCAACTTCGCCATAGGATCTGTCGTAAGGCAGGTCGTTTACGGATCGCAGTGGCCACGAGGTGGTCATGCCAATCTGGGGTTCGTCCTCTAGGCGTGTTAAAGATCAATCATTAGATCCTGTTTAAAGCGCGTGGTGAGTACCCACGCCTTCTACCCAGCGACCCTAAATAAGGTCGCCCCCGCGTGAGAAATCCACGCGCTTCCTTATCTTCCTTCGGCCTCGCATAACACGAGGCCCACAGAGCGATCACTGCTGTTTGGATGAGACCAACTCATCCCCCCTTTAAATCCCGAGTAAATTAGTCTATATTAGCCCTATGTTCATTCAAACCGAAGCCACGCCGAACCCGGCGACCCTCAAATTCATCCCCGGCAAGCCTGTGCTGCCGGGCTCAACGCGTGAATATCGCAAAGCCGCTGATGCGCTTGAAAGCCCTTTGGCTGAACGGCTATTTGCTGTGACGGGTGTGTCCGGCGTGTTCCTCGGCCATGACTTTATCACCATCACCAAAGGTGCTGGCGACTGGCAACATTTGAAGCCGGCAATCCTCGGCACCATCATGGATCACTATGTTTCGGGTGCGCCGATTTTGGCGGGCGAGGCCAAGATCGAACAAGCTGGCGGCGAAGAATTCTTCGCTGACGAACACACAGAGATCGTCAAAACGATTAAAGACCTGCTCGATAGCCGCGTTAGGCCCGCTGTGGCGCAAGATGGCGGCGACATCACTTTCAAAGGTTTTAAAGAAGGCGTGGTCTATCTCAACATGAAGGGCTCATGCGCTGGTTGTCCCTCATCCACCGCCACGCTGAAACATGGCATTGAAAACTTGCTGAAGCATTTTGTACCTGAGGTTTCAGAAGTCCAAGCGGTTTAGTTTAACGCTGGCACGCGCCACAATAAAAGCTTGAGCGGCCAGATTGCGCCATACGCTTGATCGGCTTGCCACAAGTCACACAAGGCTCTCCTTCTCGGTCATAAACCTGAAAGCGTTGTTGGTAAGAACCTTGCTCACCATTGGTACTTTGAAAATCCTGCAAGGTTGAACCGCCCGCCAAAATAGCGTCATTCAAAATATCTCGGATATGGCCCACCAGTTCTTCCAACTTTTTACGCTTCACTGAGCCTGCCTTGCGCTTGGGTGAAATCCGCGCTCGAAAAAGCACTTCGCACACATAAATATTGCCGAGGCCAGCAATGATACGCTGATCGAGAAGGGCGGCCTTCATTGGTGCGGATTTGCCCTTGAACTTCGCAGCCAGATATTCCGCCGAAAGTTCATTGCCCAACGGCTCAACGCCAAGGCCGCTCAGCAATTTGTGATCACTTGCCTCAGCAGTCACCAACAAATCCATCATGCCAAACCGCCTAGGATCAGAATAAACCAGTCTGATGCCGTCAGCCAAATGAAACACCACATGGTCATGTGGCCCGTCAGCACCTTGGCCTGCCGCCGTCTCAAAATAAAATGCGCCGAGATTATCAACGCCCTTTGGCGTGAGAACCGTGAAACGTCCGGTCATTCCCAGATGGACGAGTAAACTCTGCCCGCCATCAAGCTCAACCAAAATATATTTGGCGCGACGTGAAAGCCCAGCCACCCGCAGCCCCGCCAGCCGTGTCGCAAAGCCCTTAGGAAAGGCAAAGCGCAGGCCCACCCGCCTAAGCTCCACCCGCTCAATCCGGCGGCCCCTTAGAACCGGTTCCAACCCGCGTTTAACCGTTTCAACTTCTGGCAATTCTGGCATGTTTACCTTGTCTTACGATGGGGCGTTTGGCGCAATGGCAAAACCGCTGCAACTGGCCTATCTTAACCATATGGTATCTGACAACCCAACCGTATCCTTTGGCTTTCGCAATGTGGGCGAGGATGAGCGCCAGACTCTGGTCAACGACGTCTTCTCCAAGGCGGCGGCGGACTATGACAAGATGAATGATCTCATGTCTTCCGGCCTGCATAGGCTGTGGAAGGATGATATGATGACCATGCTGAACCCACCAAAGAGCCGCCCCTTCAGTGTGCTGGATGTGGCTGGGGGCACCGGCGATATTGCCTTTCGCATCTTGGATTCAGGTGGCCTGCAAACCCGAGTAACCGTGGCTGACATTTCTCCCCAGATGGTGGCTGAAGGCAAAAGACGCGGTGAGAAAGAAGGCAGGCTCGATCGCTGCACTTTCACTGTGGGCAATGCCGAGCAGCTGGCTTTTGAATCTCATTCGTTTGATGCCTATACGATTGCTTTCGGTATTCGCAACGTCACTCATATCGACAGAGCTTTGGCGGAGGCGCAGCGGGTGTTAAAGCCCGGTGGGCGTTTCCTCTGTCTTGAGTTTTCACATCTCGAAAATGAACTGGCGCAAAAAGCTTATGATGCTTATTCCTTCACCGTGATCCCCGCTGTAGGAAAGGTGGTGACAGGTGACGGGCAACCTTACCGCTATCTGGTCGAATCCATTCGCATGTTCCCCAAGCAGGAAGAATTTGCCGAAATGATCCGCCACGCAGGCTTTGCGCGGGTGAGTTATCGAAATCTCTCGGGCGGTGTGGTGGCCATTCACTCAGGCTGGAAAATTTGATGCCAAACCCCATCACCAATGCGGCGCGCTTGGCCCATGCCGGATTTGTGCTGGCGAGGTATGATGCGCTGCTTCCACCAGATCAGCTGGCGAAAGCACCGTGGTTGGTTCGCACAGGCATGAAGCTCACGCAACTTGGTGCCAAAGAAAATCTGCAAGGTGGGCAACACAACCGCTTAACCTCAGCGCTTTCAAAACTTGGCCCGTCTTACATCAAACTCGGACAATTTCTGGCCACGCGCCCTGATGTTATAGGGGCCAAACGGGCGTTTGAACTGAAAGCTTTGCAAGATAAACTGCCGCCGTTTCCTCAAAGTGAAGCTGAAGCAATGGTCGCAGCTGAACTGGGAAAGCCAGTTTCAAAACTATTCAAAAGTTTTGGCCCAGCCATAGCGGCAGCATCTATTGCGCAAGTCCATAAAGCCGAAACGCTGGGTGGCAAAATTGTCGCCGTGAAAATTCTGCGCCCTAACGTCGAACGTCGCTTTGCCAATGACATTGATAGTTTTGCTTTCGCCGCGCGCAATGCAGAACGCTTCAGCAAAGAAGCCAAACGCCTGCGCCCCGTGGCGGCTGTCGCCATGCTTGAAGACTCGATGGCGCATGAGCTGGATTTGCGCATGGAAGCCGCAGCACTTTCTGAGATGGCGCAAAACTCTAAGGATGATCCCGGTTTTCGCGTGCCAGATGTGGAATGGGCTTTAAGCGCCCGACGTGTGTTGACCACTGAATGGATTGACGGCACGCCTATGTCCGATGTTGAGGCGTTGCAAAAGCGTGGACTTAATCTCAACGCTTTGGCTGACACAGTAATCCAGTCATTCTTGCGCCATGCAATTCGCGATGGTTTTTTCCATGCCGATATGCACCAAGGCAATTTATTCGTCGATCCGGCTGGCAATTTAGTGGCACTGGATTTTGGCATCACAGGCCGTCTGTCAGAAGGTGACCGCCTGTTCCTAGCCGAAATTCTTTATGGCTTCATCACCCGTAATTATCGCCGCATCGCGCAAGTGCATTTTGATGCTGGCTATATTCCTGAAAGTGAAGATGTTGAAACCTTCGCTCAAGCGCTGCGTGCCATTGGTGAACCGATTATGGGCCTGCCTGCGGGTGAGATTTCCATGTCACGTTTGCTTACCCAGCTTTTTGAGGTGACCGAGCAGTTCAACATGCAAGCGCAACCACAATTATTGCTGCTGCAAAAAACCATGGTGGTCACCGAAGGTGTTGCCCGCACACTGAACCCTGAACTCAATATCTGGAAAACCGGTGAGCCTGTGGTGAAGCAGTGGATTGAGCGCAAGCTTGGCCCCCTAGGTAAAATCGAACAAGCCATGGGCAGTGCTGGAACATTGGCAGGCCTGGCATTGCGTGTGCCGCGCATTGTTGAGGAAGCCCATCAGGTTCACCGTAAGCTGGATGCATTTGTCACAGCCCAATCTGCACCTGCTAATCCATGGCCTGTGCGCATGCTTGCGGTATGCGCCGTTGCATTGGTGGTGATCGCCACCCATATGGTGTTGAGGTGACGGCAATGGGAAAATCAGTTCTCCTCATCATTGGTGGCGGCATCAGTGCCTATAAATGCTTGGAACTGATCCGTCAGTTTTCAGCACGCGGAATCAAGACGCGGTGCATCATGACCAAGGCAGCAGAACAATTTGTAACGCAACTCTCAGTGGCGGCGCTGTCTGGCGAAAAAGTATTCTCTGATCTCTTCAGCCTGACTGATGAAACCGAAATGGGGCACATTGAACTTTCACGCTCAACCGATCTGGTTGTCGTTGCCCCGGCCACCGCAGACCTTATGGCCAAGATGGCACATGGATTGGCTAATGATTTGGCTTCCACTGCACTGTTGGCCACCGATAAACCTGTGCTGGCAGCGCCTGCCATGAATGTTCGCATGTGGCATCACGCCGCCACGCAGCGCAACGTGGCGCAATTAAAAGCTGATGGCATTCACTTTGTCGGCCCCAACGACGGCGACATGGCGTGTGGTGAATTTGGTTTGGGCCGCATGGCTGAGCCAGCCGAGATTGTTGCCGCTGTTGAAGCAATGCTCAGCCCGCAATCAAAGCCACTCGCAGGCAAAAAGATTTTCATCACAGCCGGACCAACGCAAGAAGCGATTGATCCCGTGCGCTATATTTCCAATCACTCAAGCGGCAAGCAAGGTTTTGCTCTGGCCGAAGCGGCGGCCCAGATGGGCGCTTCAGTTACACTTATTTCTGGGCCAGTTTCGCTGCCAACGCCATTTGGTGTCACCCGGATCGATGTCGTAACCGCCGATCAAATGTTTGAGGTTTGCGAAAAAGTGAAAGCAGTTGATCTTGCGATTTTCTGTGCAGCTGTAGCGGATTGGAAAGTGGCCAATGCGGTTAAGCAAAAGCTGAAGAAGAATGACAAAACCGACGCGCCTGATTTGAAATTTAAGCCCAACCCAGACATTCTCAAAACCATTGCTGGCGCGAAAGAAGGCCGCCCCAAACTCGTTGTTGGTTTTGCAGCAGAAACTGAAAATGTGATTGAAAACGCCAAAGCAAAACTCAAAAGCAAGGGCTGTGATCTCATTATCGCGAATGATGTTTCACAGGGCGTGTTCGGCACTGACAAAAACACCGTGCATCTGGTTTCTGCGCATGGTGTGGAAACATGGCCACAACTTTCAAAAGCCGAAGTTGCGCGCCGTATTCTTGAAGCCTGCGCGAAGTTACTCAAATGACTGAAGTTAAAATCATGCGCCTAGCCAATGGCGAGGGATTAGAACTTCCATCTTATGCCACATCGGGTGCTGCTGGGCTTGATCTGCGTGCAGCTGAATCTGCCACTCTCAAATCTGGTGCGCGCGCGTTGATCGCCACGGGCATTGCAATTGCTTTGCCAAATAATCATGAGGCCCAAGTGCGCCCGCGTTCTGGCCTTGCCGTCAAACATGGCGTGACGGTACTCAACGCACCCGGCACCATTGATGAAGACTATCGCGGTGAAATAAAAGTTCCGCTGATCAACCATGGCGCGGAAGATTTTATCATCAAGCGCGGCGACCGTATCGCGCAGATGGTGATTGCACCCATCACCCATGCCAAGCTGATCGAAGTGTCATCATTGGACGAAACCGCGCGCGGCGTTGGCGGTTTTGGCTCATCGGGAAAAAGCTGATGGCACTTTCACCCGAAGAAGTGGAACGTTATGCCCGCCACATCGTGCTGCCTGAAGTGGGCGGCCCCGGTCAACAAAAACTCAGTAACGCGCGGGTATTGGTGATTGGTGCAGGCGGCCTTGGCGCGCCCGTGTTGCAATATCTGGCCGCTGCCGGTATTGGCACTTTGGGCATCATGGATCACGACATCGTTTCGCTTTCCAATTTGCAGCGCCAAATTATTCACACCATGCACTTCATCGGCAAGCTCAAGGTCGATAGCGCGGAGCATTTCATCGAAGATCTGAACCCACATGTGCATGTGGAGAAATTCGCCACCCGCATCACACCACATAATGCTATGGATTTGATTGGCAAGTTCGATGTGATCGCTGACTGTTGCGATAATTTCAACACGCGTTTTTTAGTGGCCGATGCCTGTTACTTTGCCAAGAAGCCTTTGGTGAGTGCAGCTGTCGGCCAATTTGATGGCCAGATTTCGACCTACAAACCTTGGCTGAAAAATGCCGCTGGCCGGCCCTTCCCAACCTATCGGTGCTTCATCGGTGATCTGCCAGAGCCCGGCATGTTTCCGGCCTGCGAAACAGCGGGTATCTTAGGCGCACTGCCGGGGATATTAGGTTCAATGCAGGCAATGGAAGTCATCAAAGAGCTGCTTGATATAGGCGAAAGCTTGGCGGGCCGTATCCTGATGTATGATGCCTTGATGGCGCGCTTTTTTGAAACATCTTTGAGCTGGAATCCCGAAAACCCGTTGACCGGTAACAGTCCGAGCATAACCAAGATTGATCAGCACAATTACGCACTAATGCCCAAAGGTGCTTTCTAAGATTGCCGGGGAAGTGAATGGTGGAGCCAGGCGGGATCGAACCGCCGACCTCTTGCATGCCATGCCGTTTTTCATGATTCACGCACTTTCATTGAAGTGCCTTATCTTTAACAAATTCAATAAGATAACTTCCCGCGATTTCCCTGCATGTCCAATTGATACACGCAAATATCACTGTTATTTGGTTGCTAGATGGTTGCTAGAAATCAAGTGGGCTCGTTATGGCTTCAGTTCGTAAACACATTACAAAATCAGTCGTCGATGCCATGAAGCCGGATGAAATCATTTGGGACACAAAGTTGATTGGTTTCGGGGTGCGATACCAGCGCCGCGACAAAGTGTTTGTTTACAAGTGCAGGATTGGCAATAGGCAGCGTTGGTTTGCCATTGGTAAGTATGGTCAACCTTGGACGGTTGCGGAGGCTGGGAACCGCGTAAAAGTTATTCAGGGTGACATTGCCAAAGACCTCGATCCGGCGGCCATCAGGGACGACCGCGTCAGCAACCCGACTCTTCGGCAAGCAGGAGCGATCTTTTTCGAAACAGTCGTGTCCAAGAGACGCAAGGCAACTCAGGTTCTATACAATGATTTTCTGAATCGATTGATCTACCCAAAACTTGGCGACGTTAAGGTGTCGCAAATCAAGTTCAGCGACATCGCACTATTTCACTATGGCTTGCGTAAGACACCGATCACGGCCAATCGTGTGATTGCGTCAATGTCGGCCTTGTTTTCATGGTGTGAGCGGTGCGGGCTCAGGCCCAAGCATTCCAATCCGGTTCAAGGCGTCGAAAAATTCCCCGAGAAAAGCAAAGAGCGATTCTTATCGCCCCGTGAACTGGCTCGCTTGGGCATTGCATTGGCGCGGGCTGAACGTAACAATACCGAATCTATTTTTGCGCTCGCGTCAATCCGTCTGCTTATCTTCACGGGCTGCCGCCGCAATGAAATTCTCGAATTGCAATGGAAAGATGTCAAAATCGAAAGGGCCATGTTTTTGCTTACTGAAACCAAAACAGGCGCGAGACCTGTCTACCTCTCAGCGCCAGCGCTTTCGGTGCTGGCAGGGCTTCCTAAAGTCAGCAAGAACCCTTTTGTGATTGTTGGAGATAAAGAAGGCCAGCGCCTTGTCAATCTGCGCAAGCCTTGGCTCCGCATCTGCAAGGTGGCGCGACTGCGCGGAGTGCGCATCCACGATTTGCGCCATTCATTTGCAAGTGTTGGCGTGAATGGTGGCGCTTCGCTGCCGATCATCGGCAAACTGCTTGGTCACGCAAAAAGTTCAACCACTGAGAAATATGCACACTTGGCCGCGGACCCCGTTCGGGCCGTCAATGAAGCCATGGGTAATCAAATTGCCGCAATGCTTATCGGGCGCAAAGGAAGTGTAGTAAAACTTCATTCAGCGGCACGAGAAGGGATATTGGAATCCTGAAAGGGTAGCATCAGTACAACAGCATCAATGACTTGAATTGTCCAGCCCAGCAAATATCCGGTAGTGGGTCAGTCTGAAATCTAACCCAGTTGACTATTGAAGCTCAAAGATCGGTGTGCGATGTTGGCGGCATGGCTCGATCAATTGCTACCGTTATCGCGGGTGCGCTAATAGCTGCCTCAATCGCATTGATGGGTCGATGGCAGATCGTGGTTAACCCGATTCCCGTTCTTAACATGACTACGCATCAAAATCTGCCAGCGAATCCCCTCCTGTATCGTCTTGATCGGTGGACCGGAAAGGTGGCGTCGTGTAATTTCAATACAATTCCCGGAAACCCTTTCGATGCATTGGGCGATTTTGACCTAAAGATGAGTGGTGGCGTAGATATACCATGCGAGGCACCAAAATGACCAAGACGCCCAAACGCCCCAAAGACGTTTCTCAGCTCGCCAAGATGGTGGTGGATATTGCCAGTGGGGAAACTGAAATAGCGAATAAAACTGTCAAGAAATCCCGTTCAATTCTTGCTAAGAAATCTGCCACTAAAAGGCGGAGCAAAAATTAGTCATCGACTAAAAATTCGTCGTACTCCCCTAAAGCGAGCGCATCTTCATCGTATTTGATGCCCAAGCTTTCAATTTTCTTTCTCTTCTTGTAAAGCCCAAGCTCAATTTTCGCGTGCTTCATCGCTTCGTTTTTGATGTAATCCTTATAGCCATCAAAAACTGGGTAGTTGTTCAAGGTGAGAAGCCGGTCAAGCTGACCGTGAAGAGATTTCATAGTCATTTTTCTGCCAGCAAGTGCTGTAGACTCTGCATAGAGCAGAAATTGCTCTGAAAGCAAATGCAGTCGGTAGAGTTCACTTTCTTGCAAAAAATTCTTGCCAGTCTGCGCATCGTCAAGAGTAGGGCGCTCCCCTTTCATGGATTGCAGGCCCATATTTTCTTCCAAATGATCGGCGCGATCTAAAATCAACTTTGAACTAGTCATGCCAGTTACTGCATGATGAAACTTGTCTTGGAGCAGAGCGTAAAAGGTGCGTACTTCCTGCGAAGAAGGATCGTAGTCAGAAGAAGATAGTTTGAAACATTCACGGACCTTGGCGTAGACCTGCTTTTCAGCGGACCGTAGTGCGCGAATTTCCGCGGCCAGCTTGTTGAGTTTGTCGGGGGAATCTCGAAGGGCCTTCTCATTAATCACGTACCCCTGATCGAGATACGCTTTGAGGATTTGCGTCGCCTTTTGACGAAATTTGGTAGCGACCCTGGAATTGACGCGATAGCCAACTGAAATGGCTACATCGAGGCTATAATATATGGTCGGCTTAAACCCACCAGTAATGTGCATTTTTTGCACATTACTCTCCTCGTCAAGTTCTCCGTCTGCAAAGATATTTTTCAGGTGCTTTGTGACAACTGTTCGGTCAACCTCAAACAATCGGGCCATGTCCTCTTGGCTTGCCCAAATTCTCTGGCCCTCTGGGTCAAACCCTAGCTTTATTTCCTCCCCGTCTTCCAAAGTATAACCTACCGACCCCAAGCCAAGCTTTTCCTCTTTGGCTGCTCTAGGTGAGGCCCAGCGCGAGATAGCCGCATTTTTCGCTATCTCGGACTTCCTCTCAGTCGATAAACTCTTTGCTCTGGCTTCGCCGCCTATAGCGCGTCCAGAGGCAGGCTTTTTGCCATCGTCCACGTCTTAGTTCCTTCTTATGCTTGCATACTTACAGGTATTTGCACTTATTGCAAGCATATTATCGGAAAATGCTTGCAAAATATTACCACAGAGTTCATAAGTGTCAGTATGAAAATACTTGACCATAAAGCCCGTTCCCAAATCCTCCAGCTTCTTTGTGAGGGCAATTCCATCCGTTCTGTGACGCGGTTGACGGGTGCCAGCAAGAACACGGTGATCAAGTTGCTGATTGACGCGGGCAAAGCTTGCATGGCCTTCCACGATGCCAATGTTCGCAATGTGAAGGCCAAGCGCGTTCAAGTAGATGAAATCTGGTCATTCACCTATGCCAAGCAAAAGAATGTTGCCGCTGCCAAGGCCGCCCCTGATGGCGCTCGTGATACGTGGACATGGACTGCCATTGATGCCGACAGCAAGATGATCTTGTCTTATTTCATTGGTGGCCGTGATGGCGAATGCGCCATGTGGTTTGTTGATGATCTAGCTCACGCCTTGATGGACGCATCCAATTAACCTGTGATGGCCATAAGGCTTATCTCGAAGCGGTTGAAGGTGCATTTGGTGGCGATATTGATTATGCGATCTTACACAAGGTTTATGGTTCAAGCCCCGAAAGCATGAAAGGCAAATAGAGCCCCGCTGAATGTGTAGGAACGCAAAAGCACAAGATTGAGGGCGAGCCTGATATGAAGCACGTTTCAACTTCCTATGTTGAACGTAGCAATCTCACAATGCGGATGCACATGCGCCGCTTTACAAGGCTCACCAACGGCTTTTCAAAGAAGGTAGAAAACCACGCCTACGCTGTTGCACTTCACATGATGTACTATAACTTCGTGAAGCTTCATTCCAAGCTTCGTACTTCGCCTGCAATGGCCGCTGGAGTTTCTGAGAAGCTTTGGGAAATTGGTGATATTGTTGCTTTGGTTGAAGCCGATGAAGCAATGGCCGATAGAACACGAGGGCCGTACAAAAAGGGAGCGGAGGCGAATGATGTACCTTGATTGGGATTTTGCGAACGCAAATACCGTATTGTTTGCGCTCGGATTTGGCTTTCTATTTATTGGTCAACAGCTTTATCAAAGAGTGCCTGTGAACGGTCTGCGAATGATTCTCGCAGGACCGTTTTGGCTTATTGGTGGCGCAATCGTGCTGATCTCTGTGCTTGAGTTGGTGTGGCATATGATCGGCCCGATAGTTGAATGGATTTTCAGTTTCCTGTAATTTCAGACTGACCCACTACCAAATATCCGGTCTTGATTTATTTGAAAGAATTGAACTGTTGTCCAACCTCTTTGGGGCCATGTAAGTGCAAAATCGATACTTTCAGCTGCGACATTAGCCGACTGAATTGCGAACCAAATTGTTCATTCTCGGGGCAAATGCTTGTTGACCTTTCATTGAAGCAAGCGCGCGCTTTGGCATTTCGTCAGAGATCGTCAGGGCTCCCGCTATTCACTTTGATCAATGCTTAGGTTAACTTGGAGACAACTTAACAAGTAGATAGGGCGACATGGATATTTGGGAGCGACTGTTCAAAAAGCGCCGGGCGGCGGATGCGGCGTTCCATCCATTCGTTGGCGCGGTGGAGGAACGGGTTCGCACCCCCAAAGGGCCGAGAAAGTCTGCCGAGGGCGGGGCACAGATCAGAGCCGAGTTATGGGCAATAATCGAGGGGGTAGAGGCTAAAACGGGCCGACATGCTTTCGGGTTCGCTGGCGAAGACCAGGTGATTATGACCTCTGAGGCGTTGGAGGTGGCGATTGGCGCGAACCATGAGAGCAAGCTTTTGCGCTCAGGCTTCTCGTGCATGTTTATGACACCGCAGACTAAGGCCAGCCTTCTGGATTATTGGTCTAGCGCGGTTGACGGTTTCGAGGGAAAGCCGAACACCCGCCATCTGCTGCGGGAGAAAGCGGCGTTACTGGCGACGTTCGTATTGCATCACTATGACATTCCGTGTCTCGCCGCCGATCCTGCGATCAGCCCAACGGCGCTCGAAGACGATACAATCAACCAGTTGAAGCTTGAAGCAGTGGCGGCGTGGTATCGGATCATTGACGAGCTGGCCTATCGGTTCATCCGTAGCGATCGCGATTTATTTTGCGACTATCTGCAAGATAGCTTGGCGAACCTTCTCGCTTTGCAAGGGTCTAGTGTGGTCTCTATTCTTGACCACTCCTACGAGCGGAGCGAAGAATACGGCAGGTTTCGCGATTGGGTGCTTGATCCACCTCACGAGGATGAGGCGCTCTTGTGGATCACGGCGCGCTATGCCCTTGGCGCGCTGTCGTTGGCACCGAGCGAGGCGGCGATCCGCGCTCATGTCGAGCTTTTTCTAGAGGCGCTCGCGAAGGCACGGGTTCGGGAACTTCTCACAGGGAGGCAGGAATCCGACAGCTAGTTAGTTGGCACGCCAACTTGTCGATATGTGTAGCGCCCGGCTTCTTCCTCGAATTGGCCACTTTTCACATGGCCGGCTTTGATAAGTTCATCGGCGGTCGCCCGGTCAATCTGCAAAAGCTGAGCGCCACTGCCGTCCATGATCGCCAGATAATCACCTTTCAGTGCACCCAAAGGAACAGACAGCTCGTGCCGGATGAAGGCCGAGGGGTTTGATTTGAGAACATCGAGGGCGGTTTCATAAAACATGATGAGACAATGCTACCACCGCGCGACCCGGTACGCAACTGGGCTAGCGTCTTGGTAGTGGGTCAGTTTGAATTTTACTCTGGCTCTGTGCCAGTCATTCGCAATAGTGAATGAAAGAGTTCTTCTCGACTGGCACTCGTTTCCTCGAGCGATTGTTCGCATGTCATATGCATGAGTTCGCGCTCGATTATGGAACGCGCAAGCTCGTCTCGAGCTACAAACCATTTTGGTTCTGGCAGGTCGCGCACTAACTTATTGACTTGCTCGTGTTGAGCTTTTGCATATTGTTCACGAGAACCACTTAACATCAGAACGGGTCGAAACAGCCCTGCAAAGGGACCAAATTTCTGCCGGAAAACCACGGTTTGCCAATAGCGATTGTCCATATTTTTTAATGGAACGGTTGATACAAAAAACCGCTTACCCGTTGTAGTATTCGTAATCGTGTCGCCAAAGTTTCTCATAGTGCTGCCAGTTCATACCAGTGTGGACCTGTTGGCTACCTTAAATGGCCCGCCCGTCCGGTCAACACTGGCCTCATCGGCTTCGACCAGCGCAACAATGTCACCAACCTCCCAAAGCCTGTCGAAAACGCCAGCGGCTATTGCAGGCGACATGCGAAGTTTGGAATGCAGCTTTGGGAGGCGTTTGGAGTGTGTTTAAGCGTTGCCAAGTTTTGTCCCCGGAGCAAGGTTTTTGGCCTTCAATTCTGTAATGCGGAACGCGGTTTTTGCGCTCAACCGTTGCTATTTTTGCATTGGCTGCCGCAGATATGAGTTGCCAATTTCGATCGAGATCGGCTTCACTTTGGGCAACTTTCTATGTTGTTTTTGCCGTTCAACAAAGGTTGCGGCGAGTGGCAAGTGGGCAACGTCGATGCTGTTTTTGAGCTGTGTTTTGAAACTGTGTGTGAAGTCCTGTGCATTCCTCAGTACACGGATTGATTGGGGAGGGTATGGCAGGATGAAAGCAATGTGGACAGAGTGTTTTTTGAGCGGTCTATGCCGCTGATATTGCTTGGATAATGATGCTGGCATTTGTGGATATGTGGCTGTGAGGTGCTGTCACCGACGACGCAAGTCATTGATAAGAAACGATCCAAATACCAGCATCTTGTAATTGAATCGGCAAGGCACATCTCCTGAAGCGGAACGGCCGTTTCATGGAGTCTGTGTGTCATGTCAGAAGAAGTTTTCAAGCCACGCTTAGGTCGTATTGGCAATCGTAAACCTGCCAAGCCCAAACTCTTCATCCGCCAAGTGTTGGATGTGGCTTACAAGAGTGGCATGCGCTCGCGGCGCAAGTCAACGTTTACAGGACAACGGATCGGACGCGGTGCAGCCATGGGGACGCTCGCTGCGGCGGGCTTCATGCGTGGTGGCGAGCGTCGGGCTGTTGTGAAGGTTCACATCGCAAAGCTCAAGGCGGGGAACTTGTCAGCCGCCAGAGCCCATATGCGCTACATCCAAAGAGATGGTGTCACGCTTGAAGGCGAACCCGGCCAACTCTATGGCAAGGATACGGACGAGGCCGATGGTTCCGCCTTTGTGGGGCGCTGTGAAGGTGACAGGCATCAGTTCCGCATAATTGTGTCAGCCGATGACGGGGCTGAGTTGCATGACATCAAACCTTTCATCCGTGACCTGATGCACCAGATGGAGCTCGACTTGGAAACCAATCTGGATTGGGTAGCAGTCAACCACTTCAACACGGGGCACCCGCACACCCATATTGTGATCAAAGGCAAAGCCCAAGACCGCAAAGACCTGATTATCGCTAGGGACTATATCACACATGGCATCAGGGCGCGGACCAGTGAGTATTTGACCCTTGAGCTGGGGCCAGAGGATGAGTTTGATCAAAGATTGAAGCTGGCTCGCCAAGTTGAGGTGGACAGGTTCACCCAGATTGATCGATCTATTCTCAAACACGTTGACGAAGGCTATCTTGTGGTTAGTAGCCTGCAACCGTCAGACCCAGTCACCCACGCCGCTAATATGCGCCGACTCAAGCATCTAACAAATCTGGGACTGGCCGAGGAGATGCAAACTGGTGTTTGGCAGATTGATGCCAACATGGAACCCAAGCTCCGCGCCTTGGGTCAGCGTAATGACATCATCAGAACCATGCACCACGCCATGAAGGAAGCAGAGATTGACCGACCAGCAGGAAGTTTTACCATCTTCCATGCCGAAGAGGCCAGAACCAAGGTTGTCGGCCGTATCGCAGCCTTAGGCCTTACCGATGCTATTACCGACCGCCACTATGTGGTTGTTGATGGAACAGACGGTCGGGTGCACTATGCCGATATTGGTAATCAAAGGCTTGGCACCTTGCCTGAGACAGGCATGATTGTATCGCTGGAGGCAAGTGACCAAGGCACGGCCCAACGCCAGCAGGCCAAGCTGCGGATTCTGTCCTATCTCAACTTGGAAAAGCTCACCACAACCGACGGGCCGACTTGGCTTGATAGAGAACTGACCGGCAAGGCCCCGATACACATCACCCACCAAGGCTTTGGTGCTGAGGTCAAAGCCGCCCTCAGGAACCGCATGCAATGGCTGTCCGAGCAAGGCCTGGCGCAAGCATTGGAAGGTGGCACAACGCGCCTGTCATCAAATGCGCTCAATGACCTCAGCCGCAGAGAGTTGCAACACACCGTTAACACCATCACATCCCGATCAGGACTGTCCCACGCCAATCCCGTCGAAGGAGAAAACTTCTCCGGCACCTATGACCACGCCGTCCATCTCGCCAGCGGCAAGTATGCCATCATCGAAAACGCCAAGGAGTTTGTTCTCGTGCCCTGGAAGCCAAGTCTCGAAGACATGCGCGGCAAAGTCATTGCAAACGGTGGTGGCCCAACCCGCACATGGGAACTCGTCATGGGGCGGCAGCGCGGGCTTGGGATTTAGTAACACAGCGCAAACATCAAACACGTTCGCGGGCTGGGCGGCGCTCCTTTCTAGGCCCGCTGCGGCGAGCTGCAACTGCGCAAGCTCGCAAAGATTATTTTGTTCGACATGGTTCGCATCCGCGCAGTCCTTCATTGCATTACGGCCTGCGGTGCGACCCGCCTCATTCAGCGGGCCTTCCCAGTCGCTTCTCGCCGCCCACCCCGCTCACTGGGTTCAGTTGAGCAGAAGAAAGATGGAATGAGCGCGTCCAGATTGGTTCGCGGTAACGCGACTCTTCTTGTCCAAATAAGCGCTCACGAAAAAATAATTTTAAAGGTTGGTTGCTAGGTGGTTGCTAGGGCACTTTTGCCGCTTCGGTACAAACCGCTAAGGTATTGAAAAGATTGGTGGAGCCAGGCGGGATCGAACCGCCGACCTCTTGCATGCCATGCAAGCGCTCTCCCAGCTGAGCTATGACCCCTTATTCAGGAAATGGTGTTTGGGCAGGTGTCCCGCCCAAACGCGTGTGGCTGTCTAGTGCGCCCTAAGGCCAGAGGCAAGTGGATTTTGCCCCAAAGTTAAAGAGCAATCAGTGCTCTTCGTCCTCGGCTTTGCCGCCGCCCTCGACCAGGTCAGACATATTGCCGTCTTCTTCCTCCTCAACGAGGAAGGTATCATCCTCATCTTCGGCGGCATCGGCGGTGTCTTCGCCAAGATCAACATCTTCGATTCCGGCAGTTTCATCGTCGCCCTTTTCGGCGGCTTCTGCTTCTTCGAGGCTGATCAGTTCAACTTCGCCCGTATCTTGTTCATCGCTGCGTTCCACTTCGCGTGGCTTAGGTGCAACTGGTTGCACCATGCCCCCGGGAATTTCCGTCTTCGAGGGCAAAATCAGCAATGCCTCAAAACTGGTCGAACACTTAGGGCAAGTGATCGGGTTTTTCATCAAATCATAAAAGCGGCTTGCACAATTAGGGCATGTCCGCTTGGTTCCAAGCTCAGGCTTCACCACGTCGGTTCCTTTCGAGGGAGGGAAAAAATCTTTAGGAAGGCGGGCTCATGCCACGGGCGGGCCTGAATGTCAAAACGTACTGTTTTGAGCAGGTGACAGGCCGCCACAGCTTGTGTATCCCAAAAGCACCATGACCCAAGCTGCACAGTCTCCGCTCACCTCCTTTAAATCCAATGGCCTGAAGGGCCGGATCACCGTTCCGGGCGATAAATCCATGTCGCACCGCTCCTTGATGTTCGGTGCCATTGCCAAGGGCATTACCAAGGTCAAAGGCCTGCTGGAGGCCGAAGATGTGGTTAACACAGCCAAAGCCATGGCAGCGCTAGGGGCCACGGTAGAGCGTTACCGTGACGGCAGCTGGCAAATTGATGGCGTGGGCATGGGCGGCCTCAAATCCCCTGCCGGGGATCTGGACTTTGGCAATTCCGGCACTGGCGTGAGATTGGCCATGGGCTTGATGGCGACAACGCCCCTCACCGCGCGACTGGTGGGCGATGCATCGCTCTCCAAACGCCCGATGGGCCGTGTCACCGATCCACTTTCACAATTTGGCACAGTGTTTGAAACCGCTGAAGGCGGCCGCTTGCCACTTACCCTGAAAGGTGCGGTTAATCCTAAGCCTGTGACTTACACTTTGCCGATGGCGTCCGCTCAGGTGAAATCTGCCGTGCTGCTGGCTGGTATCAACACCAAAGGCATAACCACAGTGATTGAACCAGTGGCCACGCGCGATCACACCGAGCGGATGCTCAAAGCTTTTGGTGCAAAACTTGAAGTCAAAATGCAAGGAACTGCACGTCACATTGAAATTGATGGCGGGCATGAATTCACCGCACAGGAAATTACGGTTCCGGGCGATCCGTCTTCTGCCGCCTTCCCTATGGTGGCCGCATTGATTACGCCTGGGTCAGAAATCATAATTGAAAACATAATGCTGAACCCAACGCGCACGGGTCTCATCGATACGCTCATTGAGATGGGTGGAAATGTTACCATCGAAAATCGCAGACTGGCAGGCGGTGAAGAGGTGGGTGATCTGCACGTTAAGCATTCCACTCTGCGTGGCGTGAAAGTTCCAGCCTCGCGCGCGCCTTCCATGATTGACGAATATCCCATTCTTTCAGTTGCTGCTTCATTTGCCGAAGGCACAACGCATATGGCGGGTCTTGAAGAATTGCGCGTGAAAGAGAGCGACCGCCTCAGCGCAGTGGAAGCGGGTTTGCAAGTCAATGGTGTTTTCACCCAATCAGGCAAGGATTGGCTGGAAGTAACGGGCGGCGCAGCACCCGGCGGTGGCCGTGTGGTTACCCATATGGATCACCGCATCGCCATGTCCTTTATTGTCATGGGTTTGGCATCGCGCATTTATACGCGCGTGGATGATGCAAGCTTTATCGCCACCAGCTTTCCAGGCTTTGTGGAGTTGCTGAACGGCCTCGGTGCCAAAATTGGCGCGAGTGCCGCCTGATGATCATAGCGGTTGATGGGCCTTCCGCCTCTGGCAAGGGCACCATCGCCAAAGCTTTGGCTAAACATTTTGGCTATTATTATCTCGATACTGGAACGCTTTACCGCATGGTGGGCCTCAAGGTGCTACGTCTTGGGCTTGATCCAACCGATGAACACGCCTGTGCGGCCGTTGCTGCCGGCATAGATCCAGCAAGTTTTGCTGATGCGGAGCTGCGCGGCGAGTTAGTAGGTGGTTATGCCTCTAAGGTTGCCATGCTGCCAAAAGTGCGCGCCGCCTTGCTGCATTTCCAGCGCGATTTTGCCAAGCGTAAACCCGGCGCAGTCCTAGATGGACGCGATATCGGCACTGTGATCTGCCCAAAGGCTGAATATAAGTTTTTTATCACCGCGTCACTTGAGGCCCGCACCAAACGGCGGCATTTGGAATCGGCTGGCGAGACATTGGCCTCAATTAAAGCTGATATCAAAGCGCGCGATGAGCGTGATGCAACACGCGCCATTGACCCGTTGAAGCCTGCCAAAGATGCCGTGGTGATTGATACATCTGATCTCACACCTGATCAGGCACTGGCTCACGCTCTTGCTGCGATGGGTTCTTGATTGGCGGCTCATTTGCTTCGCAAGTGAAGACCTTGCTCGCGCGATGGGCTACCGCGCCGATGAAAAACCAGGCTTGGTCGAAAGCCAGCGGAAGCGGATGAAAATCAGCAAAATCAAAATCGCAAACGGCAACCACAACGTCAAACCCACTGGCACGCGACCGTCGCGAGAAAAGGACACAGCCAATCCTAGAAACTGGTGAAAGCCCAAAATCGTCAGCAGACCCGCCAAAAACCGAAATGGTCCAGGATTGCGTGTAGGCTCAATGACAAACAATATGGCCAGAAATGGCAGCACCAACACAAAGAGAATCTGCACAAGGCGGTAATTCAGTTCCGCTGTCATCGATTGTTCGCGAACCGTCAAACCATTCGGCGGCTGTTTAGTGGCCAGCTCAGGCATGGTCATTTCCCATTCGGAACTGCCGCGCTTACGAAAGGTGCTGGTATCAATCGCCTGAATCGGGCCCTTAAGTTGAGAACTGGTGCTGGCATTGTAACTTTCTGGCAGAATCCAGCCATTTTTGGCATCAGCCGCTGCAACTTGCACCATGCGGACGTCCGAAACGTCATAATACTGGTTGGGATCGTCTTCCACGATTGAAAGATGGCCCTTGGCCCCGCCAGTGGCGACGGTTTTTCCATCTGGATAAGTTTGATAGACAAATATTTTGTTGAAAGAATTGCTTTTTGGGGTGATCCCGTCAATCAGTACGGTTTTATCACCGCTTGAGACGAACAGATCGCCACCTTCGGGTAGTAAGCTGACGAAGCGCTGTACCTGATGCACAAATGACTCGCTATTATACAGCGAGATCGGCTGCATCCAGCCGAGGATGGTAAAATCGACCGCCGCCACTAACAATGAGAGGCCCACGATCGGAGCCATTAGGCGGTGCAGGCTGAAACCGAGAGCATGCATGGCGTCAAGTTCGCGGTTTTGGGCCAATCTTGTGAAACCAAGCATCACGCCCACCGCTAAAGCCATTTGCATTGCAAGGCCGGCATAAAGCGCCAGCCATTGGCCCATATAGGTGAAAACCAGCGCTAAAAAGTTTTCTTGGTGAATGGCCAACCCAAGACCAAGCCTGAAGCGCACACATTCAAGGATGATCAAAACAAACAAAAACACGTTACGCATCGGCCTCAGAACATTGGCCAGAACGTAAAAATCAATGCGCGTTAATGGGAGTAAGCGATAAATCACCTCGTCAGAATGCCAGAAAACGCGCGGCATTTCATCTGGATTTTGTTGTTCTGCTGATTTGACTCTGCTTAGCGCGCTTTGTATGGGCTGCGAGAGCTGCAAACCCCAGGGCTGTGGCGATTCCGCTTGGCATGGGCGCTAGGCATTGGCAGACTGAATAAAACTGATAAAGCAGTAATGACTGTGAACGGGATGAGATAAGTTGATTGTGCTTCGGATCATTATTGAATTGGCAGGTTTGCTTTCTGGTGCTGCCATCATGGTCTTTGGTCTTGCCCAAGGTTATCTGGCGTTTCTTTATTGGCGTTCCAAGAAAAACAATAACTCAATTGAAATACCAACACCTTGGTCTGGCCCTTATCCCACAGTTCTAATTCAACTTCCCATTTTCAATGAACAATATGTGGTCGAGCGTCTTTTGCGCAATGTCGTAAAGATGGACTATCCGCCAGACAAGCTTTCAATTCAGTTGTTGGACGATTCTGATGATGAAACCTGCGTAATTGCCGCACGAGTAATTGCCGAACTTCGCAAGGCTGGTCACAACATCACCCATGTGCAAAGGCCAGACCATGTTGGCTTTAAGGCTGGCGCTTTGGAATATGGCATGGGTTTGGACAAAGCAGAGTTCATTGCTATTTTTGATGCGGACTTTTTACCACGCCCGGATTTCGTCAAACAGGTTGTTGCTTATTTTGCTGATCCCAAAGTCGGCATGGTACAAACCCGTTGGGAACATCTCAATGCCGATTATTCCATCATCACGCGTCTGATGGCTTTTGCCATCGATAACCATTTTTCAGTGGAACATGGCGGCAGGCAGGCTTCCAATGGCTTTATCAATTTCAATGGCACAGGCGGCATGTGGCGAAGGAAAACCATTATTGATGCTGGCGGCTGGCGCAGCGATACGCTGACTGAAGATCTTGATCTTTCATTTCGTTCACAAATTCTAGGCTGGAAATTTATTTTCGCCGAAAACATTACAACGCCATCAGAACTACCCGTTCAGATGAGTGCCGTGCGCAGCCAGCAATTTCGTTGGACCAAAGGTGCTGCCGAAACCGGACGTAAAACCCTTAGCAATCTTTGGAATTCTAACGCACCGCTTGGCACCAAGGTGATGGGCTCATTTCATATGCTGAACAGTTTTATTTTCCTGTTCCTGTTTGTGTTTGGAATTTCGACGGCGCTATTACCTTTCATTGCAGGCCGTCACTTTATTTTGGTGGCGACCATTCTTAATGTGATGATTGTCACTTCCATGTTTGCAACGCTCTTCACCTACTGGACATCCCGTCGCAGTGGTGATTTTGAAAAGAGCCACAGTTCAAGCAGTCTGATCACCACCACCATGACTTTTACGGCTCTCGCTACTGGCCTTTCGATGCATTGTAGCCGTGCCGTGTTGCAGGGTCTTTTCGGCCAAGCCACACCTTTTGTGCGCACGCCAAAACTAAATGTCACTGCTGAAACCACTCAGGTCAAGGGTCAGAAGGCTTACAATATTGCTCGGGTTCCACCAGTAGTTTACTTGGAATTGATCATGGCTTTTTGCTTTGCGGCGCTAGTCGTTGTTGGATTTGGCACTCCGGCCATGATATTTGCCGGCATCTATATTTTTTATGCCATTGGCTTTGCAGTCGTCTCAGTGCTCAGTTTGTGGGAAGCGCGGCTTGGTTGAAGGCGCCCTGATCGACAGTGCCAAGGCTTGGGCCTTTGTCACACCCAGCTACACTGGTGACTATCAGCGATGTGTACTTCTATGCCGCAGCATGGATGCCTTGCTCAGTGGAAATTGGACTCATTATATTATTGTCGACAGGCCCCATTTGGCAATGTTTCGCCACTTGCAAGGGCCCCGTCGGCATGTACTTGTGACCGATGACATATTGCCCGGCAAAATGCGCTTGCTGTTCCATATGCCCTTTGCTGGCGGGCGCAGTGTGTGGTGGTCAAAAACCGCTGGCCTGTCAATTGGCTGGCACTTGCAGCAAATGGTCAAAATAGGCATTGCCTCGCAGTTAAATGAAGACGGTCTGGCCTATTGTGATTCGGATACTTTTTTTCTGAAGCCGTTTGATGTTGCAGAACTCATCCAGAACAACAAATTTCGGCTTTATCATTCTGGCGTAGCTGCGCACGCGACCTCCACGCCCAATCCGGCTTATACCCGTGCGGCACTTGAGATGTTAGATCTTCCGCTCGATGGCAGCTATTATGGCTATGTCGATAATTTTATCACTTGGCGCAGACAAAGTGCGATTGAATTGCAAGTGCGTTTGGGTGAAAAACATGATGGTCAGTGGCAGCGTGCATTCCGCAATCGCTTGCAAGTTTCAGAATATAATCTTTACGGCCTCTATGTTGATAATTTGAGCCAAGCAGAGGCCACGCATTTTCATACAGCACAATTACTGTGCAAAACCCATTGGTCGCGCGAATCGATGACGCCAGAAAAAGTCGTTGCTTTTTGCCAAGGTCTTGCACCACATCAAGTGATGGTGGGTTTTCAGTCTTTTGCTGGTGTTGATGTTGATTTGCTGACCCAGCAGTTCGAAAAAGTTTTGAATAAGGGACAGCTCGCTTAATGTGGCGCAAGGCTTTCAGTATTTATTGGAATGCGCCAGGCGGCCGCCCCATCATGGTGGCCTTGCTGATGTTGCTTGCCTCAACCTCAGATTTTCTCAGCATGGGTGCCTTGGTGCCACTTGTTTCGCAAGTGACATCTGATGGAGGGCAGAAGAATTCAGCCATTTCCAGGATCATCGATCAGGTTTTCAACTGGCTTGGTCTCACACCCACTTTCACCATGTTACTTATTTTTGTCGCCGTTGGTTTGGTACTCAAATCATTGATTGCTTTGGCGTCCATGGCATTCGTAGGCATCTCCGTTGGCGATGTTGCAACCGGCATTCGCACCAAGTTGCTGTCGGCGATGGTACAAGCCAACTGGACCTATTTCACCGATCATAAGCCGGGCGAAGTTGCCGCCCAAATTTCTGCCCAGTCAACCTTGGCGGCGCAAGCCTATTTGTCTTCAGCATCGCATGTGACAACACTGATTTCTGGGCTGGGATTGTTTATGGCCGCAGCCTTAGTATCCCCCCAGCTTTTGTTGTTCACAGTGATTGCTATCGCTTTGTTAATTTGGCCGCTGAGTTCCGTTTTAAAATTTGCCGAGCGGGCAAGCAAGCAACAGTTCCAAGCATCGAATGATCTCACCACCGGCCTTGAAGACGTGGTGAATAATATGAAGCCACTCAAATCTATGGCTAGGCAAGGGCGCTTCATCCAAGGCTTTAACGCCAATATCAGGGATTTGCGCACAAGCTTCATTCAAAATATCATCAGTCGACATGCTACTTTCTATGGGCAAGACATTCTAGCAACGCTGTTGGTGGTCACCGCCGTTTGGGTGGGCGTTGAAGTGTTGCACACCCCGATGTCACAATTTTTGGTGTTTGGCATTGTCTTTTATCAGATGATTGATGTGGTCAAACGCATTCAGCAATCCTTGCAAGAAGCCATATCTGCATCAGCAGGTTATTTCGGCGTGATGGACACGATCCAGAGGGGTGAGGCCCAAGAAGAAGTAGACACTGGCCGCCTGTTGCCAAGCCTCACCAAGGAGCTGTGTCTTGAAGATGTTACATTCTCCTATGGCGCAAAGCGCGTTCTTTCCCATGCCACTGCGGAAATACCTGCCAACAAGATCACCGTCCTGGTTGGCCAATCGGGTTCAGGCAAAACCACGATGCTTGACCTTGTTATCGGCTTTAATCGACCGACCAAGGGCCGCATCACCATAGACGGCGTTGATCTCAACACCATCAGTCTCAAAGCCTGGCGCAGCCAAATTGGCTATGTGCCGCAGGAGTTGACTTTGCTGCGCGGCACTATCGCAGATAATATCATTCTGGGTGATGATAAGTTGGGCCGAGAGGATATTGAAAACGCTTTGCGTTTGGCTGGCGCTTTTGAATTTGTATCAGACTTACCTCAAGGCATAGATACCGAGATTGGCACTATGGGCGCAAAACTTTCTGGCGGCCAGCGGCAGCGCATTTCACTGGCGCGTGCCTTGGTGCACAAACCTAAGCTTTTGCTGCTTGATGAAGTGACCAGCGCCTTGGATGAGGTGACCGAAGCGGAAATTTGTAAAAATGTAAAAGCGCTTTCCGGCAGCCTTACTATCCTTGCCATCACCCACAGGCCAGCTTGGCGCAAAATCGCCGGGCGTATTTACAAAATTACCGGCGGCAAAGCCGTGCTGGAGACCAAATCCAAATCTTGAAACTGGATTCACGTGGGGCTTACTTCCGTCTATAGCTTGTTCAAGAAATACTTCGCTGATTCGCAAGCGAAGCAAGTTTGTGGGGCCAAATTTTGGTGATGTTACTGCCACTGCAGCATGGAAGGACTTTGCGCTGTGTGCTTGCTTGCACCGCGCTGATCGTGGCCAACGTGATGCCTGCCCATGCTGCTTTGTTGGATGTAAGCGAAAGGCTTTCTGGCAGTGCATTGTCGTGGGGGCTTTCTGTCATTGGTTTGGCCTTGGCGGGTGCTTTTGCCCTTCGCGCCAAGCGCAGTGGTGCGATCCTACAAACCGCCAAGCGCAAGTTGGGAGAAGTTGAATATCAGCTCAATGAAGCCGAGGCGGCATTGCAAGCGGAATCACTCATCCTGATAACCTGGGGTGCTGCAGCAACAGCACCTGAGCGCATGGTCGGCTCCCTGCACGGCATTGTTGATTTACCCAAGACATTAACTGCTGTGATGGATTTTCCGGCCTGGCTGGAACGCGATTCAGCGGACCAACTTTTAAGCGGGATCACTAAACTGCGCCAATCTGGAGCGCCGTTCAATATCGGCATAAGAACCCGCACTGGCGATTTGTTGGAAGCTGACGGCCGCGCTGCTGGCACCATGTCCACCTTGCGCTTTAGGCCTCTTGCTGGACAACGGTTGGAAACCAGCGAGACCCAACTTGATGCCCATAAGCTTGCCAAACAGGTCGAACGACTGAGTGGGCTTTTGGATGCAATTCCCTTCCCGGTGTGGTTGACCAACAAGGACGGTGGGCTTGGTTGGGTGAACAAGGCTTATGTTGATGCGACAGGGGCCACTTCCGCTGATCGGGTTTTGAACGAAAATCTCGTTTTCATCAAACCAGACAGTATCGATCGTTCAAAAGCCGACGCAGCAAGCCACCGTATTGGTCGCGCGCGCGCTGTATTTGGGGGTCACAAACGCGCTTACAGTATCCACGAAATGCCAAAAAACGACAGCATTTTTAGCTTGGCGATAGACGTAACCCCACTTGAAGAAGCTGAGCGAGAATTAGAGCGTTATCTTAAAGCGCATGGTTCCACGCTGGATAAGCTTTCAACGGCAATTGCCATTTTTGGACCAGACCAGCGCCTTCGTTTTCATAATCAAGCCTATACTGAATTGTGGCAGCTGGAGGAAAGTTACCTCGCCGGCCAACCAGCGGATGGCGAAATTCTTGACCGCCTGCGCCAAAAACGCATGCTGCCCGAACAGGCCAATTTTCGTGAATGGCGCAGCAAGCAACTTGACGCTTATTCCAAACTCGAATCCCGTGAGGAGTTTTGGTATTTGCCAGATGGTCGCTCACTGCGCGTTGTTGCAGAACAACATCCTTATGGTGGCGTAAGTTATCTTTACGAAAATCTCACCAAAGAACGCCAACTTGAAAGCCGCATCAATGAACTGTTTGATGTGCAGCGAGAAACGCTGGACAATCTGGCTGAAGCCATCGCGTTGTCAGGCCCTGATGGTCGCATCAGATTGTTTAACCCAGCTTTTGGGCGCTTCTGGAATCTCGATCCGACATTCCTAGAAAAAAAGCCGCATCTCGATGAAATTGCCCGCTTGCCCAGCCTGGCTCTTGATGCAAAAAATGCCTGGGCCGATATCAAATATTCAATCACCGGGCTTGAGGCCAACCGCAAAGAACTTGATGGACGCATTGAACATGCAAACCGCATGATGCGTTACCGTGCTGTGCCCTTGCCTGATGGTAACGCGCTACTCACTTTTACCGACGTTTCTGATTCATCGCGTGTCGAGCGCGCCTTGCAAGACAGGGCAGAAGCGCTTGAGGCGGCAGACAATCTCAAAAACCGCATTCTCACCAATGTATCTTACGAAGTGCGAACACCGCTCAACAGCATCATCGGCTTTTCAGATGCATTGTCGTTTGGTGTGGCCGGGCCCATGCCACCTAAACAAAGCGACTATGTATCGGCCATTCGCCGGGCCTCGGAAGAGCTTAAGGTCATCATTGACGCAATCATTGATCTATCCGCCATTGATGCGGGCCAAATGGAATTGAAGCTCGCTGACGTTGATGTGGCCAGTTTACTGGAACGCTCAGCCGAGAAATTTATGCCGCTGTTCGACAAGAAGAACCTCGAACTCTCGGTGGAGATGGCCTCAGATGTTGACACTTTACGCGCTGATGCGGAACGGCTTGAACAAGTGTTGGGCAATCTGCTTTCCAATGCAGCGGGCTTCACCGCACCCGGCGGGAAAATTAAATTGGGCGCCAGACGCCAGGGTGAAAATCTGCAAATCTGGGTAGCCGATTCGGGCCGTGGTATTGAACCAGAATTCCAGACACAGGTGTTTGACCGTTTTAATTCAAAGCCCATGCCTGGCAGCCACCGTGGCCCCGGCCTTGGCCTTGCTTTGGTGAAAAGTTTCATTGAGCTGCATGGTGGCAAAGTCTCGCTGGTTTCAAAATTGGCACATGGCACCACAGTGGTTTGCACCCTGCCTCTGGCCGGCCCAAGCAAGGGCCAGCGCGGGGCCGCTTCAAAAGCGGCGTGAGCCATGCACTTTGTTTCGCAAGGGCCGCAAGCAACTGAAGCCTGGGCCAGAACTCTGTCACTTTTTGCAAGGCCAGGTTTTGTGGTTTTATTAAAGGGTGATTTGGGCGCAGGAAAATCCACTTTCGCGCGCGCCTTCATCAAGGCTTTGGCTCTGGATGAAAAAGATTTTGATGTGCCCAGCCCCACGTTCACGCTGGTGCAGGCCTATGACGATCTGCGCGTACCTGTGGCCCATGTTGATCTTTATCGCCTAGGGGCACACGGCGATGTGGCTGAGCTTGGGTTGGGTGAGTTGGTGAAGACACATCTTTTGCTAATTGAATGGCCGCAACAGAGTTGCGACAAGCTTTCCGAAGACAGGCTGCATCTCACTCTTTCGGGCAGCGGCACCAACCGCGACATTGAAGTTGAGGCGCATGGTGCATGGGCCAAGGCCTTAAATCGCAATGCTGAGATTGAAGCATTTTTCAATGTTCATAACATTGCATTGGCCAGTCGGCGTTTCTTTGAGGGGGATGCGTCATCGCGACGTTATGAAAAAGTGCAAAGTGGCTCTGGCGCATTGATCCTAATGGACATGCCGCAAAGGCCAGATGGCCCGCCCGTTAAAAATGGTAGACCTTACAGCGCCATAGCTCATCTTGCAGAAGGCCTACGCGAAGTGGTTGGCGTCAATGATGAACTGCTTAAGATGAATTATAGCGCGCCGCGCATCTTCGTCTGCGATTTAAACCACGGCTTAGCGCTGATCGAAGACTTAGGCTCGCAAGTTTATGGCCAGATGATCAAAGCAGGCGCAGATATGACAGAGCCGATGCACGCTGCTATTGATCTTTTGGCTGATATGGCAAGCCGCGTGTGGCCGCGCCAAGTGCCAGTGCGGGATGCAGGCATTTATGCCATGCCTTCTTATGATGAAGAAGCCCAACTGATTGAGGTTGATCTGCTGCCTGTGTGGTTTCATGCTCACCTTCACGGTCGCGTTGCGCCTGAAGCCTTGCGCCATTCTTTTGCAGGCCTGTGGCAAGAGGTTCTGCCCTTCACTAAGCTCGCGCAACCGATATGGGTGTTGCGCGATTTTCATTCGCCCAATCTGCTATGGCTGCCGGAACGTGAAGGCGTGTGCCGTGTTGGTCTGATTGATACGCAAGATGCCGTGTTGGGCCATCCGGCTTATGATCTGGCTTCGCTGTTGCAAGATGCGCGAGTAGATGTGGAATTTGCCTTCGCGGATCAACTTTATGTGCGTTATGAAAATCAACGCAAAAAGCAAGGTGCCTTTGATGCTGAAGAATTCGCGCGTGCCTATGCCATTCTGGGTGCGCAGCGTGCCAGCAAAATTCTTGGCATATTTGCCAGGCTCAACGCGCGCGATGGCAAACCGCAATATCTCAAACACATGCCGCGGGTTTCGCGGTATCTCGCAAGGAATTTGGAACATCCCGCTCTCAGCAAAATCAAAAGCTGGTTCCTGCACGAAATGCCAGAAGCGCTGAACATTGGCAAAACTCATGAGTGAGAGGCCACGCACAGCCATGATCATGGCGGCAGGTCTTGGCATTCGCATGCGACCTTTAACGCTTACCACGCCAAAACCCTTGATCAAAGTAGCGGGCAAAGCGCTGATTGATTATGCGGTAGAAAAACTCAAAGCCGCAGGCATTGAGAATGTTGTGGTCAACAAGCATTATCTGTCTGACCAGATTGAGGCTTGGGCCAAGGCGCAACGCGGCATCAAGATAAAAACATCTGATGAAAGTGATCAGGTGCTTGAAACTGGTGGCGGAATTGCTCGCGCCTTGCCTTTGCTGGGGAGTGAACCCTTCTATGTGCTCAACAGTGATTGCTTCTGGACTGAGGCCAAAACGCCCGCCTTGCAGCGCCTGTATGAAACATGGGATGATCGCAAAATGGACTGTCTTCTTTTGCTGTGTGATCCGGCGCGCACCACTGGTTATCATGGTGACGGAGATTTTGTGATCGCTCCTGATGGCCATCTCACCCGCCAAACCCAAAATGCGCTGGTTTATATCGGCGCCTATATTGTTCATCCGCGCTTGTTTGCGAATGCACCTGCGGGCGCATTTTCAATGAATGTCTTGTGGAACAAGGCCATCGCCGCTGGCAAGCTTTATGGGCTTGAACACCAGGGCCATTGGTTTGATGTGGGCACACCCGAAGGCATTCCCGCCACTGAGGCACGATTGGCCAGAGGCTGAATATGGATAAGCGCGGCCCACAGGTTTTTAGCATTGCTGCGGGCGCACCCTTTCTTGAAATCTTGGCCGATGAAGTGCTGGCGCGTTTTCCAACGGGTGAAACCACTCGCCCGCTCAGTGATTGGACAATTTTACTACCTTCGCGGCGTGCAGCGCAGGCCTTCAGTGAAATACTTCTCAGTAGAGCCAAGAAAAACGCTCTCATCATGCCACGCATAAAGCCAATTGGCGATTTGGACGAAGACCGTTTGCAAGATGAAATGGTGGCGGGCGATTTGCCCCAACCGATGTCTGCCATTGCAACTTTGCTGGAACTCAAACGGCTGGTAAAGCTATGGGCGGCGAATAACCCTCAGATCCCTCTGGCAGGCGAAATCAATGCCAGTGCAGTGCAAGCGCTCAACCTTGCGCGAAGCTTAAGTGAAACTATCATCACGGCGGAAAGCCATAAGCTAAGTGTTGAGAAATTCACCGCGCTTTATGATTTAGACATTGCCGAACACCGCCAAACCATCATCAGTCTATTGGAAATGGTTCTGAAAACCTTGCCCGCGCTGCAAAGCGCTGAAGGCAAAATGGGATCAACCGCAAGGCGCAGCGCTATGATTAGAGCTGAAGCGCGGCGCATCGCTGAGGGCGGGCATAGTGGTCCCATCATTGCCGCTGGTTCGACAGGTAGCATTCCGGCAACGCGTGAACTTTTGGCCGCCATTGCCAACTATAGCGAAGGTGCCGTGATTTTGCCGGGATTGGATTTTATCGCTGATGAAGAGAGCTGGGTTGCGTTGAAGCCAGAGCATCCGCAATTTGCACTTAAAACATTGTTGGCAGAATTTGGGATCGACCGCAAAGCTGTCCACAACCTTGGGCCTAAGGCTAATGCACGCAATCTTTTAGCAAGCGCGCTTTTCCAGCCAACTGAAACCACACCAAATTGGCATATTTCACTGCCGCTGCTACGTGAGAAAATCGCCAATGGTGTTGCAGGCATCACTGAAATTGCGGCCCCTGATCGGCATTTAGAAGCACGCTGCATCGCGCTCATAATGCGCGAAACTCTTAACCATCCAAATAGAACGACAGCCTTGGTTACACCTGATCGTGATTTGGCCCAGCGTGTGGTGGCGGAATTACAGCGTTGGAACATCTCGGTGTTTGACAGTGCCGGTGAGCCGCTGTCACGGCGTGGGCTTGGCGCCGCCTTAAACTTATTGTTGCAACTGCAACTCGATGAATTTGCACCAGCCAAGCTTTTTGCTTTTCTGCGCCACCCTTTAGTGAACCTGGGCCTCGATCAATCAAACTACCTGCATCTGGTGCAACAATTTGAACTTGCGGTTTTGCGCGGGCCCGTGGTGATGCTCGAAAGCTATGCTGCGATGTTGGCTCATGCACAAAGCAAGGCCGCCGTTGATCATCATCTGCATCCTGCCATCAAAGCCTTCAGGGCCGATGATTGGGCGGCACTTCAAATGCTAGGGCAAAGCATTGATCAACTGATCAATCTGCTTGTCGTTGACGGTACTGGACTGACAGCAAATCTTGTCGCTTATGAAAACGCCTTGCACTTTGCCATTCCGCAAGTGGCTTGGGATGAAACGTCATCGGGCCTGCTCGATCTGTTGGAGGAGTTGAAAACCGAAGGACATCGCCTTCCCGATGCAACAGCCCAAGAAACAGCCATGTTGTTGCATCAGTTCTTGCAAACTCAAAAGCAACCGCCGAATGATGACGGACATCCACGTCTTGCTATCTTGGGCACGATTGAAGCGCGCCTTATGCCTTTTGATGTGATGATCTTGGGCGGGCTTAACGAAACTGTTTGGCCCAAAGGCGCTGACCCTGGCCCTTGGCTCAATCGCAGCATGCGTGAAAAATTGAATTTGCCCATGCCAGAGCGAGACATTGGCATGGCCGCACACGATTTTGAACAAGGCCTTTGTTCCCCGCAAGTCTATCTCACCTGGTCAAAGCGGCTCAATCATGCGCCACAATCACCTTCGCGCTGGTTGTTGCGCTTAAAGGCGGTTCTCTTAACTTCTGGTGTTGCAGCACCAGAAAGTGCGCATTGGTTGGCATTGGCGCAAACTTTGGACCGTGCAGATGCGGCACCCCCGATGCAAAAACCAAATTTCGCACCGCCAATTGTCTCGCGCCCAACGCGCTTTAGTGTGACCGATGTCGAAAAACTAATCCGCAATCCTTATGCGATTTATGCCCGAAAGATTTTGCGACTTGAACCTCTGCCAGATTTTGCTGAAGCCCCTCATGAAGGTCTGCGCGGTAGTCTGTTTCATGACGCGATTGGAAAATGGAATGCTGAACAATCACCGAGTTTGGAAAGTCTTTTAGCCGAAGGTGAAAAAATCTTAGCCACTTTGGGTGCTGCTCAAGAGCGACATTTCTGGGCACCACATTTCAAACGCCTCGCAGGCTTCCTCTGGGCAGAGCAAGTTGAACTACGCAATCACCTCATTAAAACCTTTGCTGAGCTCAACGGCAAATATAAATTCAAAGTTGATGGTGTGGAATACACGCTCACCGCCCGCGCTGACCGTATCGACATTTTAAACAACAATTCCGCGCGGATCATTGATTATAAAACCGGTGAAGTGCCGAGCATAGATCAGGTGAAAGCTAAGTTCAGCCCGCAGCTCACGCTTGAAGCGGCGATGTTGTTAGATGGTGCATTTGATTTCAAACCGCAATCCGTCACAGAGCTTTTGTATTTTAAAATCGGTGGCGGGCGTAAAGGATTAGAAAAAAAGTCGGCCGTCAGAGATGGCGCGGATGAAATTGCCAAGCTTGGAGCCCAGCATATGGCAGGTTTCAAAAAACTCCTCAGCATTTACCGCGATGCAGCCCAATCGTATCTGCCGCGGGTGAGTGTGGAAATGGATGACGCAGATCAGGACTATGATCATCTGTCGCGTTATCTTGAATGGCAATTGGCGGAGCAGACGTGATGAATGCCGCCGCTGAAAAACAATTTATTCCCACCGATAAGCAAAAACAGGCCGCTAATCCAAAAAATTCTGTCTGGGTTTCCGCCAATGCAGGTTCGGGCAAAACTCAAGTTCTGGTGCAACGTGTCATCAGGCTTTTGCTTGAAGGCGTTGAGCCAGCCTCGATTCTCTGCATCACTTATACCAAGGCCGCTGCCGCAGAAATGGCCGATAGGCTTTACGGTCAATTGGCGAGTTGGACGGCACTGAGCAACGACAAACTTGGCGAAACCATCAGCAGTCTTGGCGCTGATGGAAAAAACCAAATCATTCTCACCCGCGCGCGCAAGCTGTTTACTTTGGCGCTGGAAACGCCGGGCGGTTTGAAGATCCAAACAATACATGCCTTTTGTGAAAGATTATTGCATTTGTTTCCGGTTGAAGCTGGTCTGGCACCTGGCTTTAGCTTGCTAGAAGACCGGGCCGCAGACGAACTGCGAGAGCGAGCAATTGCGCAGGTGACTTATGGCCAGAAAGTGGGACCGCAGGTCGCGCAAGCCTTTGATGTGTTGAGCGATCGTTTGAATAAAGACCAATTCGGCATGGTGATTAAAGAATTCATCGCTGGCCTGCGCAAATCCGATCCAGCTATTTTAGATCTCGCGCCATATGCTTATGCAATTTTGTTAAAGGAAGTTGCGGGTCTTTTGCCTTCTGAAACCTATGATGAAGTTTACGCTGATTTCACACGCGTTAATCTTGAGGCTTATGCGCGATGTGCTGAGGTGTTGGCGGGCTACCAAACCCATAAAAACGTGCCGAACCAACTGCGTAAAATTTCAACTTCGACAGACGTCAATGAAGCTTTGCTAGACTATTATTTCACAGATGCACTCACATTGCGGAAGAGTTTGTTTTCGGTGAGAATGAATACTGATCACCCTGCTGTTGCAGAGTTCATTACGAAGGAAGCTTCCCGGCTCGACGAATTGCTTTTACGTTTGCATTCTCTCGAGCTCATCGAAGCAAATGCACAGGCCTTCACCATTGCTGCTGCTGCCCTGCGCCAAATCGAACTTGAAAAGAAAAAATCTGCCAAGGTTGATTTTGATGATCTGATCCGCCGCACGGCTCAGTTACTTTCAACATCGCAAGCGCGCGATTGGGTGACCTTCAAGCTTGATCCGGGCCTGTCACATATTCTGCTCGATGAAAGTCAAGACACGGGTCCCGCCCAATGGATCATCATCAACCGTTTGGCGGAGGAGTTTTTCGCAGGCGAGGGCAAAGAACGAAAATTCACACGCACTTTGTTTGTGGTGGGCGATGATAAGCAATCCATCTTCAGCTTTCAGGGTGCTGATGCTAAATCTTACGCTAATGCCCGCCTCACCCATGTTGAAGGCGGCAGACTAAAAAATGTGACGCTTGATATTTCTTACCGCAGCACGGATGTGGTTCTGGCGGCGGTGGATAAAGTTCACACACCGCAAGATAATCCAGAAATGCTATTGCGTGAACATACAGCCCATCGCGGTGATGCATCCGGCATTGTAGAAATTTGGCCTTTGGGTGTGCCCGACGAAAGGGCCGCCGAAGACCCATGGCAAAAGCCGATCGATCGCCCACCACAGTCATCGCCAAAGCGCGTTCTGGCGCGTCTGATTGCAAGTCGCATAAAGCAATGGCTAGACCCACAGGCCTCGCGAAAATTAGCCGGGCGAGACAAACCCGTCTCGGCTGGTGACATTCTCATCTTATTTCGCAGTCGCGGGCCGCTGTTTCACATGGTGATGGCTGAGCTTCGCGCCGCTGATGTGCCTGTGGCGGGAGCTGACCGCTTGAGCCTATTAAAATCTCTTATTGTGCAAGATATTTTGGCGCTGCTGAACTGGCTGTTGTTGCCGCAGGATGATCACGCGCTGGCTTGCATTTTAAAAAGCCCCTTGATGCCACAGCCTTTATCGGAATCCGAGCTGTTCGATGTGGCTTATGATCGCGGTTCTAAAAGTATTTTTTCGCGCCTCACGGGTAAGAACTTTGCTTGGCTCAAACGCTTAACCGAAGCGGAAGTTGTATTACCACCCGATGAGCTTTTGGCGCTTATCCTTAACCAATGCCGCAGTGCTATTGGCGCGAGGATGGGGCCGGAAGCGCTTGAGGCCAGCGCTGCCATGTTGGACATGGCTTTGTCATTTCAGGCTGAAGGCGGGGCTTCGCTCTTTGGATTTGTGCAGTGGTTCCAAGGTACAGAAACCACATTGAAGCGTGAGATGAGCAAGGCTGGCAGTGAAGTGCGCCTCATGACAGTGCATGGTGCTAAAGGTTTGGAAGCCCCAATCGTTATCGTAGCTGATGCGGCGCAAGATCCATTTGGCGCGAAGGGCAGACCACGCATCGTGCAATTCAAGCTGCGCGATGATCTTTATTTGCCGCTGTGGTTTGCCAGTGGCATCGGCCCGCTGCTGCCCAGTCTTGATGAGTTAAAAGAAAACGCCAAAGCGCTTGATCTGGAAGAAAGCAACCGGTTGCTTTATGTGGCCATGACCAGAGCCGAAGATGAACTTTACATCACAGGCATTGGCCAAGGCCAAAAGAATGAGGCCGCAAAAGACAGTTGGTGGCCAAAAATTATTGAGCGCCTTGATCCAACCCAGCGCTTCGGACCGCCGGATGTGATTCTGCCATCAACCCGTCCAGTTGACCAAGCCAGGCCCTTTACGCCACCCTCTTGGCTTACTGAATTGCCACCCGCTGAAACAGGGCACAAAGTCATTGGCCTCAATGCAGCAGTTTCAGGCCAACGCACTTACGATGCCGCCGCCGCCAAACGTGGCCGCGCCCGCCACCGCTTGCTGCAGGATTTGGGCGATATGCCTGAAGCAGACCGGTCGGGTTTTGCCACCAAACGGGCAGCCCAACTGGGCCTTCAGGATGCTGAAGCCCAAAAGTTGGTGGCCGCTTTGGCCAAGCCAGAACTCGCACCTTATTTTGGGCCAGACAGCCGCGCAGAGGAGGATATTCGCGGCAGGTTGGAGAATGGCCAACCTGTGGCGGGCCGTCTGGACAGGCTTGCTGTGCGCCCTGAGGGCCTGTGGCTGCTAGACTACAAGACTGGCAGCGCAGCCTCTCCCGATCACATAAAGCAAATGGCGGCCTATGCCGCACTGCTTAAACAGGCCTTCCCGGGGCGCCCCATCACAGCAGCGTTGTTTTTCACCCAAACCGCCACCTTGCAGCAGCTGACCGAAGCTGAACTCACTGCAGCCTTGCGCGAAAGTGATGCCGCCTCGCCTTGACGATTGGCGCCTCAATGCCTAGCTATGAGTCTGAAATGGAGATTCCAATCATGTCGACGATCAAGGTTACCGATGCCAGTTTTGATGCTGAAGTTCTGAAATCTGCCACACCTGTGGTTGTGGATTTCTGGGCCGAATGGTGTGGCCCTTGCAAGATGATCGGCCCGCATCTCGAAGAAATCGCCAAGGAACTTGGCCCCAAGGTTAAGATTGTGAAGCTGAACATTGATGAGAACCCCGCTGTTGCATCGCAACTGGGCATTCGTTCCATCCCAACTTTGATGGTGTTTAAAGCCGGCAAGCACACCTCAACGCAAGTTGGCGCTGGGCCTAAGAACGCACTCAAGAATTGGATCGAAGGCGCGCTGTAGTCTTTATTTCATTGCATTCATATTCTCTCCATCGGCGGCCTTGACCCGCCGATCTCGTTTAGATGTCAGACAGAACTGCAAGCATGACTCTCCGCTCTGTGGGCTTCGTGTCATGCGAGGCCGAAGGGTTTTCTCTTCCCGCAAAGCCAAGAAGAGGCTTTGGCGGGTGCCCGTTTTGCTAGAGAAGCAAAACAGGTGGGCGCGTGGGGTTGCCGACGCGGTGCGCGGGTTAGTTTAGACCCGCAAAATATGCGAGGGTTTCCCCCACGCGATAACAGATCTCCGGCAAGGCCTTGATGGATTACGCCAGGCTTTCCATATCCGGAGCCATTTGTCAGATGGCCCTTGGGTAGGTTAGTCGCCCTGATTTGGGAGGCTGCATCTCTGCGCTTTCTTCGCTAACCGCGGGGCCCATATCTCTGTTGGAATTTGCAGTCCAACAGCTGGCCCTGATCTCTCGATCAGGGGAAGGTCTTCTTGCCGCTGAGGGGATGCGCATACGTTTTGCAGCACCCGCCCAGACCGTTATTCCCTTCCGCCTTGATCACCGTCATGAGCAAGACCCCGGTGAAAGGGAACGGGATGGCGTGTAGCAGATGATAGGAATATAGTCAATAGTTATTTTTAAGCTTGCTAAATCCCTGCTGCTTTTCTCAGCGCATCATTGACGCGGGTTTGCCAGCCTTTGCCGGTGGATTTGAACTTCTCAATCACATCACCATCCAAGCGCAATGATATTTGCCTGCGGGGATTGGCGATGGCAGGCCTTCCGCGTCCACGGCGAATTGTTTCCATCAAATCAGGAAAGGCTTCGGCGAAAGGCTTGGCTTTGGCTAAAGCCGTAGTGCTGGCCTCAGCGGTGTCAGCATCCCTTGCGATTTGCGCTTGAATTTTTGCCTCTTGCGCGTCAGTGAGTTTGCGAATTTTGCGCTTCATATTTCTCATAGGCTTTCCTTTCTTTCCGACTGGCGCGCCGCATTGAAACAACCGACAGGCCTTGCGAACCCAATTTCGCAAAAACAGTTGCAATCACATCGCGAGACAAAACACCAATCGCCATAAACCGACCCAATTTCGCCGGAACGACAATCGCGCTTACAAAATACGCAACGTCCAGATCAGCGAAATCCAGACCATGTTTTGCGAGATTTTGAAGTCGCTTTGACTCGTCAAAACTGATCTGCATAGAGAATATATGTATCACATTTATTCGGAAAAGGCAATATGGGATGAAAGATTAAATTTAAAACTTAAGGGGCATGCTTAATGATAAAAATATATGCACTGGCACCATAATTTCACATCACCGTAAATCCTATTTTCCATTTATGACCTTGTCAGTAAACGCCATCAAACTCAAAGCGCACTCGTCGTCACTATAGCCGGCAACTCCGCATTCGAGCATCGATGCCTTCATTTGTAGCTTGCATTGCTGCATGTGCAATTCCGCGTCGGCGAGTGCCGTGTCGCCAGTATGCTCCCGCTCTCCAACTATCGGATGCGCTCTTAGGCACGCAATAAGAGCTATATCCGCATAATCGTTTGTCGCCGACAACATGCCCGCATTCGTTTGTTGAGGCGCTACAGAAAATAGACACAGACATCCGATCAGGAGGGCTTTGGACATGTAAATATTCTCCGACATGTTGGGTTCAGAAATATCTTATTTCTCAATAGCAAAACGCTAGTCACGTCACTACAGCGTTGAATTCCGCCAGCCCAAGATCAAACTCAGAAATGCGAACAGAGCCGACGCAACGCTGAAGGCGACTATTACACGATTGATTTTTGCCAACTGCCTAGAAGCTTCGTTATAAGCTTTCAAAGTGGGCATGACCGCTTCCGCGAATGCGCCTGCAGGTGGCGAAGGCATCGGAAATGTGTAGGCACGATAGCCCTGCACAGCCGCGCCTAGCGAGCATAGCACCGTTAATAAATCGAACAACGATTTCATTGGAATCTCTCGCCGACATCGGACTCGATTTCAGTTTTATACCAAAATAACTGTACCAATTCAAGGCTGCAAGAAATACAGCGCATCCAAAGCGCAGAAAATGTGCGATTTTTTCTACTGATTGGCGAAACTGCGCCAGAAAGTTTGTTTTGATCGCATCACATCACCACAATTGCAGCGATGTGGTGGAAGGCGCTTCATCTCTTCGCAGCCCCGCTCACCTTTGAGGCTTCTTCTCCTGTATGCAGCGCAAGAACACGGCCCGCTAAGTAGAGGGAGCCTCAGATTAGAATGCACGGGTTTGGATATATTGCACTGTCGCGGCAATTCCTGTCGCGGTGATTCCTGCCACGGTAATTCCTCAAATCACAAGGCAGTGCCGCTACAAGGGGCGAAAGCCACGCGCCTTTGAGCGGCTTCGCCAAGGCACCCGCCGGATTGGCGGACCAAGAGTTGGGCATCGTTGCCATTGTTCAGTCACGGTCTATTCCAGCTTATAAAAATGCTGATGAGAATCATTGCAAAAATAGCCGCTGTGAGGCCAAACCCGAGTACATAGCGTACGTTGTGGCCGGTCACACCCTGCCGCACACGCGTTGTTTCTGGGGTGGCCCGGAGGCCGTCTTCAGAACCATCGCTCTGGCGATAGTTAACATTCTTTTTATCTGTCATGGCCTGCTCCAATCCATCTTCTGATAGTAAACGCGGGGTTGGCTCTAGAGTTCCGTTCGAGAGGAAGAAGCAGAAGGCCTGTTCCAGCGCGTCTTGCAAGGAGGTTTCGGCTACAGTTTGGATCGCCGGGTCAATTGCCACCGGTGGGAGTGAGTGCGAGTAGATAGATGCACCGGAACCGTAATTTCTGGCACCGTAGTACGAGGGGCTGTGTCTGCCGTCAATTCTTTGCAATTGAAATTAGCTCTGATTTTTTTCGCCAAACGCGCCTGCTGTAAACCAGCTTAACACTGCCAACGGTGCGCCCACGCCATAGATCCATTGCGCGCCGAAATGTTGGCCGAAAGTGCCCAGAAGTGGCGGGCCCAAAAGGAAAGCCATAAAAGCGGTTTGTACCATCGATGCCACATTGATGGCTGAGGGGCGGTCGGTCATTTGAGCGACAGCTGACATGGCCAGCGGGAACATGACGCTACAGCCTATGCCGATCAATGCAAATCCCAGTAGCGAGAGCAGCGGTGATAGGGCTAGAAATACAATGACTGTGCCCACCAACAACACGCCGGAAAAAAAGCGCGATACAGAAGCAGGTGAATGCTTTTCGACATAACGATCAGCAAAAAAGCGGGTGATGGCTTGCGAAAGTGCCACTGTTGCCACCGCAACTCCGGCAATAAAGGGGCCGGAATTATAAATATTGCGCATGTAGATCGCAGACCAATCGATGCCCGCACCCTCCATCAACATGGCAGATAGCGTGACCGCAACGAGGCCCAGGATTGCGATAGTGGGCAATGAGAATTTAGGCCGCGCCTTGTCATGCTCAACCACGCGGCTGGGCGCTGCTTCAAACTTGCCAAGAAATACCGCAACACAGATCGCTATCATCGGCGCAATGAGCGCCAAGTCTAATTGCGGCGACAAGCCAAGCTGCGCCATGCCAGCGCCGGCAAGGCCCGCGCCAAAAAATCCAAAGCTCCAGAATGAATGTGCACGGTTCATAATGCGGCGTTTGACCAAATGCTCAACCCGGTCTGCCTCAGTGTTCAACACAATCTCAATGCAACCGATCAGAAAACCGATCGGTATGAGCGCCATGAAAAACAGTGGCGGGCTTAAAAGGTGAACCGCCAAAGCATAGAACAATGCCGCAAGCGGAATAGCTGAGAGCAATGTGCGCCGAAAGCCCATGCGTTCAATCAAGGGTGTGGCAAAGGTCAGCGCGATGAGCGTTCCTACAGGCAAGCCAATAAGGCTAAACCCCAGCGTCTGCTCGCCCACGCCCATCTGCTGCTTAATGTCAGCCATGCGCGGGAAAATACTACCCATCCCAATGGCGTGAATACAAAAGCCGGCAAAAACGCGCCGCTCGGGTGACAGGTTGATACCGAAGGACATGAATTTACCTTGCTAGCTAAAATCACAATCTTGCATAAACGTGCAAAACGTGCAAGAACAAAGAAATATGCGGAGGAGACTTTGTGTTAGCTGAACAGCGATTTGAATTCATTCGCGCGGAACTGCACGCCAAGGGGCGCATTCTTGCTGGTGATCTCGCCGCGCAGTTTTCGGTTTCGCAAGACACCGCGCGGCGTGATTTGCGCGAACTTGCCAAAGTTGGCGATTGCCGACGCGTTTATGGGGGTGCGGTGGCCTTAGCCCCCAGCGCCGCACCACTTCGGGTTCGCAATCAATTGTCCCATGACGAAAAGGCGAGATTGGCTTTAAGGGCTGTGAAGTTAATTCGCTCGGGGCAATCTCTGTTCATCGATAGCGGATCAACCAATATTGCAATCGCCAAAGCAATTCCCAACAGCGTGGAATTGACTGTGGCGACAAATTCTCTTGGCGTGGCAGCGGCACTTGCTGGACACAGTCTCGTCAGACTAATCATGCTGGGCGGAACCTACGACCGTGATCTTGGAACCTGTGTCGGCCAAGAAACTTTGAGAGCGATTTCTCAACTGCATGCTGAACTATTATTCCTCGGCTCTTGCGGTGTTGATGCTGTCCACGGCGCAACCGCCTTTGATTCCGCTGAGGCGGATGTCAAACGCGCCATGGCAAAGAACAGTTCCGCAATCATTGTTGTGGCAACCGCCGACAAACTATCAACAGCCGCACCCTTCCGCGTGGCGAGCCCAGATGCAATTCGCCATTTGGTGGTAGATGGGAAAGTCAAGGCTTCCACGCTGGCCCAGTTCAAGAAACATGGTACACAGGTTCATCGGGCATAGTTCAAGCTGAGAATTTACGGTGGCGCTATATTTCTTCCATCCTCCTAGCGCTTCGCGGCCCCACTTACTTTTGATGCTTCTTCGCCCGAATGCAGTGCAAGAACGTGGCCCGCCAAATAAAGCGAACCGCAGATTAGGATACGCGGGTTGGGAAATAATTTGCTGGCTTCACGCAAGGCTTGCTCAATCGAACTTGCGGCCAATGCTTTCAGGCCTTCACCTTGCGCAGCAGCCACTAACTCATTCGCTGGTATCGTATTCACTTCATCAGGAATAGGCAGGCATATCACCGCCTCCGCCAGACCTTTGAAATTGGCGATAAAGCCGCTTGGGCTTTTGGTGTTCAGCATCCCCCAGATAAGAACCAAAGGTTTAGGTAATCTTGCACTAAGCTCACGCATCGCTGCCGCCACCATCGGGCCTGCTGGTGCATTATGCCCGCCGTCGAGCCAGACTTCTGTGTTAGCTGATACAAATTCGCGCAAATGCCCCGCACCCAAATTCTGCATCCGCGCAGGCCATGTTACTGTGCGCAGACCCGTTGCAATCGCCTCATCAGTAATGCGCGGATCATTCAATGCGCGAATGGCGGCAATGGCATTTCCGGCATTGTCAACCTGATGTGGCCCAGCCAATGCCGGCATGGGCAAATCCAACAAACCATTCTCATCTTGGAATACCAAGCGGCCATGCTGTGTGTAACTCTGCCAATCCTGATTGGCTATCGTGAGCGGCGCACCAACTTTGAGTGCCACTTGCTCAATCTCTTCGCGCACGCCTGGTGAATTACTGCCTAACACGCCCACGCAGCCGCGTTTCAAAATGCCGGCTTTTTCGCGTGCGATTTCTTGAATGGTCTCGCCAAGATATTGTTGATGATCAAGCCCGATGGAAGTGATCACACAAACCGCAGGCTTGGCCACAACATTGGTGGCATCAAGCCTGCCGCCCAAGCCCACTTCCAACAGCAAATAATCCGCAGGCTTGCGTGCATAGGCCAGAAAAGCCGCAGCCGTGGTGATCTCAAAAAATGTAATCGGCTCTTTGCCGTTGGCCGCTTCGCATTCTTCCAACAGCGCCACCAAATCAGCCTCAGCAATAGGCTTTCCAGCCAAGCCAATGCGTTCATGAAAGCGCACCAAATGCGGGCTGATGTAAGTATGAACTTTAAGCCCAACCGCCTCCATGATGGCGCGGGTAAAAGCAAGTGTGGAGCCTTTGCCATTGGTACCAGCAATATGAATTGTTGGCGGCAGTTTACGCTCAGGGTTTCCAAGCCGCGCCAGAAGGCGCTCCATGCGATCAAGTGACAGATCAATAATTTTTGGATGCAGCTCTAACAGCCGCATCAAAATGGCATCACTTCTCACTCAACCGGAACCAAGGCGCCCGTCATCACTTTTGCATCTTGCTTCATCAACAACCGCGCAATGCGTGAAACCGTGGCCTTCATGTCATGGCGGTGAACAACAATATCCACCATGCCATGTGCTTTGAGATATTCTGAGCGCTGGAAACCAGCTGGCAATTTCTCACGAATGGTTTGTTCAATCACGCGCTGACCAGCAAAACCGATCTGGGCATTGGGTTCAGCCAGATGCACATCGCCCAACATGGCGTAAGAGGCTGTAACGCCGCCTGTGGTGGGATTGGTCAATACCACGATGTAAGGCAGTTTGGCTTCGCGCAGCTCTTGCACGGCAATTGTTGTGCGCGGCAATTGCATGAGCGAGAGAATGCCTTCTTGCATACGCGCACCACCGGAAGCCACAAAAATCACAAACGGGCAGTTTTTGGAAACCGCAAAGCGCATTGCGGCAATAATCGCATCTCCCGCCGCCATGCCAAGAGAGCCCCCAATAAAGCCCATGTCTTGCACAGCAATCACCATCGGTTGATCATTCACTGTGCCAAAACCGGCTTGCACAGAATCCTCGGCAGCAGCTTTGGCCTTGGCGTCTTTCAATTGATCGGTATATTTTTTCTCAGCACGAAATTTGAGCGGATCAATCGTGGCCGTGGGTGCGGGCAGTGGCTCAAAGACACCACCATCAAACATCAGCGAGAACCGCGTGGCTACGGGCACACGGTGATGATGATCTGATCCTGGAAACACAAACTGGTTTGCTTCGAGGTCTTTGAAAAAAACCATCTGGCCAGAGTCGGGATCTTTGATCCACATATTCTCCGGCACTTCGCGCCTGACCACGCCAAGAATGGAGCGAATGCGGGGGCGAACGAAATTCTTGATCCAGTTCATCGCTTACTTTCTCACACCAAGGGCAATCTCGGCAACCACCTTATGCACGGCCTTTGGTGTCTGTGCCGTGGGCTTGCCTTGCTTGTTCAAAGATCTTTCAACCGCTGAAACCAGCGCTGAGCCCACCACCACACCATCTGCCACCTTGGCAATGGCGCTGGCCTGCTCAGCGGTTTTAACGCCGAACCCGACACAGATGGGTAAAGATGTGTGTTTCTTCAAGCGCTTCACATTGGCGGCAACTGATTTGAGATCCGGTGCCTTGGTTCCGGTGACACCCAGAACAGACACATAATACACAAAACCAGAGGTATTTTTAAACACGGCAGGTGCACGTTTGTCGTCAGTTGTAGGCGTTGTCAGCCGGATGAAATTTAACCCTGCCGCCATTGCTGGAATGCAAAGTTCTCCATCTTCTTCTGGCGGCAGATCAACCACGATCAAACCATCTGCACCAGCAGCTTTGGCGTCTATCAAAAACTTCGGCACGCCATAAACATAAATGGGGTTGTAATAACCCATCAGAACCACTGGCGTGGTTTTGTCCTTGGTGCGGAAAGCCTTCAACAAAGCCAAAGTTTTTTTCATTGAAGCTCCATTGGCAAGTGCGCGAAGCCCACCTGCTTGAATGGCAGGGCCATCTGCCATCGGATCAGTAAACGGCATACCCAATTCAATGATGTCTGCGCCAGCTTTGGGCAAACCTGAAATGATCTTCAATGACGTTTCGTGGTCGGGATCACCAGCGGTGACAAAAGTCATCATCGCAGCGCGGCCTTCTTTTTTCAGTGCAGCGAATTTATCGTCAATGCGGGTGCTCATAGTTTCACCCCCAAAATATCAGCCACGGTGAAAATATCTTTATCGCCGCGCCCCGAAAGATTGATCACCATCAAATGATCTTTGGGCAATGTTGGGGCAAGCTTCATGGCATAGGCAATGGCATGTGAAGGCTCTAGTGCAGGAATAATGCCCTCAAGTTCACACAGCAACTGAAACGCCTCAAGCGCTTCCTTGTCAGTGGCCGAGGTGTATTTTACGCGGCCCACATCATTCAGCCAAGCATGCTCTGGCCCAATGCCCGGATAATCAAGGCCTGCGGAAATCGAATGGCCCTCAACGATCTGGCCGTCTTTATCCATCAGCAAATAAGTGCGGTTGCCATGTAATACGCCGGGTTTTCCACCAGCAATGGAAGCGGCATGTTTGTCTTTGGTTTTAAGACCAAGGCCAGCGGCTTCCACGCCGTGAATTTCAACGGAGGCATCATCTAGGAACGGATGAAAAAGCCCCATCGCATTTGATCCGCCGCCGATCGCTGCAACCAGTGAATCCGGCAAACGTCCTTCATGCGCCATCATCTGGCGCTTGGTTTCCTCGCCGATGATGCATTGAAAATCGCGAACCATTTCAGGATAGGGAGCCGGGCCAGCAACCGTGCCGATGCAATAGAATGTGTCTTCCACATTGGCCACCCAGTCACGCAACGCTTCATTCAGTGCGTCTTTCAAAGTGCGCGAGCCAGATTTGGCGGGAACGACTTCAGCACCCAACAGCTTCATGCGAAACACATTGGGCATCTGGCGTGCAATATCCACCTCGCCCATATAGACCACGCATTTCAAACCAAAACGTGCGCAAGCTGTGGCGGTGGCAACACCATGCTGGCCAGCGCCGGTTTCAGCAATGATGCGGGTTTTGCCCATGCGCCGCGCCAACAGGATTTGGCCAAGCACATTGTTGATCTTATGCGCGCCAGTGTGATTTAGGTCTTCGCGCTTCAAATAAATTTTAGCGCCACCCAAATGTTCAGTTAGACGCTCAGCGTAATAAAGTGGACTAGGCCTTCCCACATAGTGTTCCAGCAGGTTGTCCATCTCAGCCTTGAAAGATGGATCGGCTTTGGCATCCTTATAGGCCTGCTCAAGCTGTAAAATCAGCGGCATCAAAGTTTCGGCAACGAAACGTCCGCCATATATGCCAAACATGCCTTTTTCGTCAGGCCCAGTGCGGAAGGAATTAGGGGTCATGGTCATAACTCTGTCTTAGCGGGCGGATTTGGCGCGCTCAATGAATTTTCTGATGAGGGAAATGTCCTTTTTGCCGGGCAGGCTTTCAACGCCGGAGGACACATCCACAATAGGTGCACGGGTTAACCGAATGGCCTCGGCCACATTGTCAGGGGTAAGGCCGCCAGAAAGCATGAAAAGCCCACCTTTGCCCTTGAGCAGGTTCCAATCGAATGACAGTCCATTGCCGCCCGGCAATAATTCCTCAGGTGCCTTGGCATCAAATAGGACCAAATCAGCCACATCTTTAAAGACTTTGGCCTTAGCCACGTCAGCTGCTTCTTTCACTTTAATTGCCTTAATGATGGCAGTGTTGAACGTGGTGGCGATTTCCCCAACGCGCTCTGGCGTTTCGCTGCCGTGCAGTTGGAGATAATCTGGCCGCACGGCGTTCACGATCGATTTCAACAAAGCGTCATCAGCGTCCACCACAAGTGCAACGATCTTGGCCTTGCCTCGCGCCTGCGCTGCCAAAGCAGCGGCCTGTTCCATAGACACATTGCGGGGCGAGCGTGGATAAAACACCAAGCCAACCATATCAGCGCCGAAATCCAACGCCGCTTGCATAGTCTCAGCTGTGGAAAGCCCGCAGATTTTAACCTGTGTCATCAGCTGAGACTTTCGAGAATTTTATGCGCTGCTTCGGCGGGGTTTTCGGCTCCGGTGATGGCGCGGCCGATCACCAGAATATCTGCCCCCGCCGCAACCGCAGCACTAGGCGTGGCCACGCGCTTCTGATCATGAGCCGCTGTTTCAGCAGGCCTGATGCCCGGCACGATGGTCATAAATTTGCGCGGTAAGGCATGACGAATAGCGGCAAGATCGAGCGGCGAACACACCACGCCGTCCAGCCCTGCCGCATGTGCCAGCTTGGCCAAATTTAAAGCATGTTCATCAGTCTTGCGTGGGTCAAAGCCTGCGGCCCAGATATTTTCATTCGACAATGAAGTAAGGATAGTGACAGCGATCAATTTGGTTTCAGGCCCAACGGCTTGGCGCGCCGCCTTCATCATCTCAAGGCCGCCGGTTGCATGAACATTGGTGATGGCAGGAGGTGGTGCTAGTTTCAGCAATGATGTCAACCCTTGCGCCACCGTGTTGGGAATATCATGCAACTTCATGTCGAGAAAAATCGGAATTCCGCAATCGGCCACCGCTTCATACCCCGCAGCGCCATGGGCATAAAAAAACTCCATGCCCAATTTCAGCATGCCAACATGCCCGCGCAATTGGTTGGCAAGTTCAATGGCGCGTGAAAGTTTCGGTGTATCGAGGGCCACGCAAATGGGGTTGTTGGTCATCATGGCTTTGCCCTAGCGCGAAACTAGGCGCCGCGCAAATAGACCATCTTGGCAGCGGCCAAATCTTCCAGTGCCGTGCCGGAGGATTTAAACAGCGTAATCTCATCATCGCTTTGGCGGCCCTGCACTTTGCCTTGGGCAAGTTCAAACAAATCGCCTTGAATATCGGCCCAGTTGAAACGGCCTTCCAGGCTTGCGCAGTGCAGATCACCGGCCTCATGTTCAGCACCTGCACGCGTATCCACATAAACCCGCGCCATGCCAACGGCCTCGGCATCGGTTTCTCGCATCTCAGGCTTGTAAGCGCCGACCAGATCAATATGCGTGCCCGGTTTGATGTGGCGGCCCAAAATCACCGGACCATTGGCCGATGTTATGCCGCACATAATATCGGCCTTGGCTGAGGCTGCTGCCAAATCTGCCACCGCCTCGCCGCCAATTGCGCGCGCAACGGCAACGGCTTTTTCAGGTGTGCGATTAAAAACTAAAACGCGCTTGATCGGCCTCACCGCCGCATGGGCTTTAGCAAAATGCACGGCCAAGGCTCCTGCACCTACCAACAGCAAGGTTGAAGCGTCTTTTCGTGCCAAATAATCAGCAGCCAAAGCGGAAGCAGCCGCAGTGCGCCGCCTCGTCAATTCCGTGCCATCCATCACTGCCACGGGTGAACCCGTTTTATTGTCGATCAGGAGATATGACCCCTGCACCAAGGGAAGCCCCAATGCGGCATTGTCATTTTTAACGGTGATGGTTTTAATGCCGGTGAAATCCTTGTCCCAAGCCGGCATGGTGAGCAACGTGGTTGCAGGCCCTGTGCTGGCTACGAACCGCTGTGGCGCAGTCACCTCACTGCGAAAGCCGTGGCGTAAAGCCACAATATAATCGGTGTAACTTGGCACGGCCAAATCCGCCGCGCTAAAAACCTTCACGGCATGAAGCCTGGCAAAGGCGTTAGCATTTGTGGATCAACTTTTGCGGGGCCTTGCGGGTTCACTATAAGCTCATTTCGCAGACGAGTGATTTCGAGCTGTCTCTCTCGCGCCAATTTGCGCCACTTGGCTTGCGCGCGCCAACAGTAGAACCAGCCCACAATGATGCCGATGAATATGCCCAGAAACAGCAATATCCACACCGGCATATCAAGTGCATAGGCAGGGTTTGTTTCATTGATGGGATCAAGCGACAGCGTCACCCATTGACGATTGGCAACTGCAAAAAACATAACAACGATGATTATTGGCGCGCCAATGATCCAGCGCAGCACGCGGCGCAAGGCCTAGCCTTTGCCGTTTAGCCGCAGGCGCAGCTCTTTGCCGGTTTTGAAAAATGGCACGCGCTTTTCTGTCACCTCAACGCTGGCACCAGTGCGTGGGTTGCGGCCGGTGCGGGCGCGGCGCTCTTTAACAGAGAAAGCCCCAAAGCCTCTGAGCTCAACGCGGTTGCCCTGCTTTAAGGCATCGGTGATTTCGTCAAACACCCTGTTGACGATGCGCTCCACATCGCGGTGATAGAGATGCGGGTTCTTCTCGGCGATTTTCAGAACAAGTTCAGATTTAATCATGGGCCCAAGCGTCCTATTGCAAGACAGTAAAACCTTATAAGCGGCCTCATGGCACCTTGCAACGTTCAAGAATTGCCCGGTTTAGTGTTTTTTTAAAACGAAGAACCACTAAAAAACCACGAGGATTGGGCCTAGGGCAACCTGCCTTTGTCGCGCAGAAGTTCAACAAAACCATCAAAGGCGGCATAGGTTGCCTTTGCCAGTGCAGCACCAACACTGACGCGGCGCACCCCAACCGCCTCCATGTCCGCAATGGAGAGGCCTGTCGCCGTCAAATTGGCGTTGACCGGTTTGTCGACGGACTGAACCACCCGCGAAATGTCATCAATCTTTTTGAGGCCGGGTGCATAGAGGCAATCTGCACCTGCCGCACTATAAGCGCGCAGTCTCCCAATCACTTCGTCCATATTGAGAGTTTTCATAAGATAGGCCTCACAGCGCCCGACCAGCACAACATTTTGGCCAGACCCATCAATGGCAGCGCGCGCCGCTTTGATACGCGCAACTGCTTCATCCAAAGCATAGAATGATGCGCCGTTGCGGTCTTCGATGGAAAGTCCGGCAACACCTGTTGCGATGCAGCGCGTAACATTGGCCTTAACGCCGCCAGCACTGTCGGCAAAGCCCGCTTCAAAATCGGCATTCACAGGCAGGCCGGTAACGTTGCAAAGAAAACGCAAATGCTCAAGCACTTCATCAACGCTCATCTCGCCATCATCTTTGCCCAGCGCCCAAGCCGCACCAGCACTGGTGGAAGCGATGGCCTTGAAGCCCGCACGCTCCAAGCGCTTTGCCGAGCCGCCATCCCACGGATTTGGCAACGCAAAGCAGCCCGATTGATGCAAGGCCGCGAAATGTGGCGCGGCGTTCGGTGAGTGTTGTCATGATTGGGTCTCCCTATGGTGAGGTTAGACGACACAGAATGAGGCGCTAGGTGAGGTCATTCCCTCACGATAATCTATTTTTCGCCCAATTGAACAGGCCAAAGCAAGAAAACCAGCACAGGCTTCCCCGCGCTAGCTCGTCGCGCCTGCTAGGCCAAGGGAACTTTTGCATCGTTTGATCGTTGTGCCAGCGGCATACAATCAAAAGGAGACAGCAAATGACCAATGAAGTCGATCCACGCCACCATACCCAAAAAATGAAACAGCGCCTGCAGGAAACAATAGATCATCTGCGGGAGGATATCGAGAAAGTGGATGATCCGAAATTTAAGGCAATGTTCGAAACTGCCGCTGAAGTATTGGGCGGACTCAAAAAAGCTTTCGGTGATTACGAACAGAAGAGCGAAAGTGCCTGGCGTTGATAACCCGCTGCGGCGAATAAAAAAGGCCGGAGCTTTTGGCTCCGGCCCAGGATTTCAAATTTGAAGATGATTACTTGTCTTCTTCCTTCTTCTTCATCGCAGCTTGGAAGATGTCTCCCAATGATGCGCCTGAGTCAGATGAACCATACTGAGCAACGGCTTCGCGTTCATCGGCAATTTCCATCGCCTTGATTGAGACGTTGACCTTGCGGCCCTTGGCATCGGCTGCCACAACGACTGCATCGAACTTTTCGCCAACAGCAAAGCGTTCGGTGCGTTGTTCGCCACGATCACGTGCCAGATCGCCGCGCTTGGCATAGGCTGTGATGTCGGTGCCAGAGATGCGCACTTCTAAGCCGCCGTCTTCAACTTTGAGCACTTCGCACGTAACTTTGTCACCCTTGCGCACGCCGCCTGAGGCAGCACGAGAAGCGCCGCCAGAGGAAGGAGCCGCAGCACCTGCACCAGCACCGCCAGATTCAGTGAGCTGCTTGATGCCGAGTGAAATGCGTTCCTTTTCTTGATCAACATCAAGAACCACGGCTTTCACCATGTCGCCCTTTTTGAAGTCCTTGATGGCTTCTTCGCCAGGACGCTTCCAATCGAGATCGGACAAGTGAACCATGCCGTCGACATCGCCATCAAGCCCGAGGAACAAACCGAATTCGGTGGTGTTCTTCACTTCGCCTTCGATCACAGTGCCCTTTGGATATTTATGGCTGAAAGCCAGCCATGGGTTCTGCTGCACTTGCTTGAGGCCGAGAGAGATGCGGCGCTTGGAAGAATCAATTTCCAAAATTTGCACTTCAACTTGTTCGGAGGTCGAGAGGATCTTGCCAGGGTGAACGTTCTTCTTGGTCCAGCTCATTTCTGAAACGTGAACGAGGCCTTCAATGCCATCTTCCAGTTCAACAAATGCGCCGTAATCGGTGATGTTGGTCACCTTGCCCTTGACCTTGGAGCCAACCGAGAATTTCTCGGCGACGATTTCCCATGGGTCTTTGTCCAACTGCTTCATGCCCAGCGAGATGCGTTGTGTATCTGGGTTGATACGCACGATCTGCACCTTCACGCTCTGGCCAACGGTGAGTACATCCGACGGATGGTTCACGCGCTTCCATGCAATGTCAGTGACGTGGAGAAGACCGTCAATACCGCCCAGATCAACAAATGCGCCGTAATCAGTGATGTTCTTTACAACGCCTTCAACCACCTGGCCTTCAGCCAGATTGCCCACCAGCTCAGAACGCTGTTCAGCGCGGGTTTCTTCCATGATGGCACGGCGCGAGACAACGATGTTGCCACGCTTACGGTCCATTTTCAAAATTTGGAATGGCTGGGATACATGCATCAACGGGCCCACATCACGAATGGGGCGCACGTCAACCTGGCTGCCTGGCAAAAAAGCCACAGCACCACCGAGATCAACAGTGAAGCCACCCTTCACGCGGCCAAAGATAACGCCATCAACGCGTTCAGCTTTGGTGGACATTTCTTCAAGGCGCACCCAAGCTTCTTCGCGCTTGGCTTTTTCGCGGCTGAGCACGGCTTCACCCAAGGCATTTTCAATGCGCTCAAGAAAAACTTCAACGATGCTGCCAACTTTAACGTCGGCTTCTTTACCGGGTTGGGCAAAATCTTTGAGTGGAATGCGGCCTTCGGTCTTCAGGCCAACGTCAACAATAACGAGTTCATTTTCAATGGCAAGAACCTTGCCTTTGACAACCGAGCCCTCTGAAACGGGGCGGTCGAGATAGCTCTCTTCGAGCAGGGATTCAAAATCGGATTTGGTGGGATTCATCGAAACGGCAGATTTTGCCATAAGGGGGACACTTCCTAAACGCGCCACACTCACTTGGTGAGGATATGAAAGGCACGGGCCGCATTTTTAGAGCGGCGGGTTAGAGGCTTCAGCAGGGGCTTTGCAACTGAGAGGGCAAAGCATGTCTGAAACAATTAAGGGTGAAGCGATAATTCCTCCACCCCGGTTTGACGGCTAGCATAGGCCAACCGTTCTCAGTTGGGCTGGGCCATAGCCCACAAAACCCGCCATTGCAACAGCAATGGTGGGCTTTGGAGCAAAACGCGGTTCGCCTTATCCAGTAATGCGGCCGTTTGCAGCAAGATAACTATTGAAGATCGCGGCGAGCGCACCCGTCAGATTGTCATTCGGGCCAACTTCTTGATAGAGGCCAGAAGAAGCACATGCCTTCATATTTTTAGCAATGACTGAATTTGGCGATGGCGAGAATGGGCCAGCGTTGTAAGGTAGCACGTAGCTGTTATACCATCCATTGCTCGTGACTGGTTCATAGGTTGTGTAGAGTACACCGATTTCAATGCCACGCGCTTTTAACGCTGTGCAGAGGCTTACATCGATCGGCTCTTGGCAGCGCGTGCCTGTCAGAGCCTGACTGCAAGGTGTAAGATTGGAGTCGTTTACGCCATCACTAATGAACATGACCAGTTTCAAAGAGTTCGCCTGAGAACTGCCGTCGCCACCATTTGGAATGACGGCACTGAGCCCAGTGAAAATGGTTTTAAAATCTGTGCGCGTGCCATCATCGGTTGTGGTATTGTTAGTTTCGGTTGCGTTTGCCTTAGATCCGCTTGTGTTTGCCACAGACATAAGCTTGACATTGTTTGTTGCGTTGGTTTGCGCGGTAGCCATATTAGTTGACAGTGGAGAGATTTGAGTTGCAGCATTGGTAACGGACGTTGGACCAAATGTATAAAGCGCAAAGCGAATGGGATTTATCCCACCGCTGGTCGCGTTTAGGTTTGCGGCGCTGGAGAGGAGAGAAGTTATAGCGCTACGCACAGTGTCGATCCGCAAAACAATACCCTTTGTAACCGCGACATTATAATAATCAGTCTGAGTTGTGTTGCCAACAATGTGGCAGGCAAAGGCACATGAGCCATCCCAGAGACTAGTAGTGGCGTTTTGCAATGCCGTAACGCCAGCGGGTGTCGCGGCCAAACCCATCGAAGGCGTATTATCGGCAAGTACGTAGATATCTTTGAAAACAGCTTGCGCCGAAGTGGCCAATGAAGTTGCGGCAGCCGTCTCTGTTGTCTGTCCAATGAGCTTCGTAAAAGTAGAGGGAACCGAAATAGTGTAATTTACGCTCGAAGTCCGTCCGTTTGCGCCCTGCGTAACAACGACATTGAGTGCACTCAATTTGACATCAGGATGAGACAGAGCGAGGTTCTTGAAATTATTGGTTGCATTGGTTTGGGCAGTACTTGCGGAAACGGAGTTGCTTGAAAAATTGACCGCCTGCATGGCGACAGAATCAGCAATTCCCGCGAATTCTGACTTTGCCAAAGTGAGACGGCCGTAATCTATGGCTACTCCACCCGCCACGATAACTGGTACGGCGGAAAGCGCCACAATAAGCGAAATATTCCCGAACTCAGATTTAAAAAACCGCTTGAGGGGTTTGAAATTCAGAAGATTATTTAATAAATTCATGGCTGACATAAACTCAAATGCAAAATATGCAGGTGGACTTATGGGCGAACCTACCACGCGGATATTAATTTTCCTTGACGGAATTTGCCTCAATTTATTTCGATTACAAGGACTTTGAGGCGGCTCACATTGAGATGCGCCAATGCTAATCTCGGATTTCTGCAATCTTGCCCAAAGCGCGTGACAGATCATAGCTGCTTGTCACGCGATGAAGAACATGCCGATTAGATGAATCGAGCGCTGGAACTATATCAACTTATTCTCGCCAAATTCTATCGCCTAAAGCGATAAGCTTTGGCGGAGAAAGAGGGATTCGAACCCTCGGTGGGCTATTAACCCACGCACGCGTTCCAGGCGTGTGCCTTAAACCACTCGGCCATCTCTCCATATTTAGTTGGGAAGGGCCCTAGCTTATTCGGGCCGCGTGATCAAGCCACTTAGCCGGCGCAAGGCGTATTGCCTCCGGATGTGGTCACACAAGGTATGGTGAGGTTGGCATAAGGCGTTGTGACAATTGTTTGGGTGATTGTGAAAACTGAGGAACCCAACAAATACGGACCGCCCATGAACTTACCAACCCAAGGCGTATAACTCCTACAAGCTACGGCGACGATCAGATCACTCCCAGTCGGAATCATACTGCTATAAGTGCTCGTTTTTGGCGCAGCGCAACTCGATCCGGTTGGGGAGGCCGTATACCAGCGTTTGGTGAGGGTTGCGCCATTTAAATAGTAGTCATAGACATCAACCTGCACCGCAGCGGCTTCTTTTGCCGGCAAGAGCAACGGGATTGTTTTTTCAATATCGCTGATCTGAGCGCGCGTAATGGTGCCTTGAGTCTGGGCTATAGTATCGCTGACAACATTTGCCACGTCGGCCATTTGCTTATAAAATTTAATGTATGAAATGAGATCTTGAGAACCGAAAAAGAGCATGAACATGAAGGGCAAGATGAAAATAGATTCCACCGCCGCAGCTCCACTGTCGGACATCAGAAATTTCTTTTTGAATGGCCTCTTCATTGATAAATTAAACCTCAGCATGTGCCTGGCCCGGTACCAGGAAAGGGTTGATTTTGGAAAAGCGTAACAGCTGTCAGCCGGCGCGCCTTGTTTCCTGCAACATTTCCCCAGAACGAGATGCCATAAGAATGAAAATACCAATCATAGGTAGCCACAATGATAGCCGGGTTGGATGGCGAACCCGGATTGTAGCACGGTGGGGCAGAAACCGTTGTACCGCCTGTCGTTGGGCCAATGTTAATGTAGGGCGGCACGTCAGCCAGCAACTTAGCAAAGCTGGTGTCGGTATTCACATAAACCACCACTTTGCTGCAACTGACTAATTTACCAATTTCGGCACAGATCGCGGTTTTCAAATCAGCCGCAGTAAGACCAGTCATTTGAGCTTTTCCAGTGCGAATAGTGCGGGCCGCAACGTCCGTAGCATCTTGCAGAGTTATTTCAGTAAACAGCATGAGGCCTGTTTCTATAATCACCCCTAATGTGAGAAATACAATTGGAGCAATGAAGACAAACTCGATGATTGCCACACCACTGTCAGAGCGGGCGAACTTTTGCGATTTCCTACGATAGCGATCTAACAGCAGCTTTAACATTACATCTCATGCAGGTTGAAAAATTTTAAGTCCAAATGAAGTGATAGAACTCAATTATTTTTGGAGGCTCAATAAAAAGAGTAAAATTTTCTTAATCAGCTGAGATAATGGTTTTAGCGAAGAAGAAGCAGATTAATGGGGGCCGGTCGGGGCAGCTGTGCTTGTTGCTTGCGCCGTGCCAGTTCCCTGCGCGTCGGTGGCTTTCGTTTGATTGCCAGTGAGGATGTTAGTGAAATCAGTGAAGTTATCGCCAACCATCATGCTGCGCTCGCAGTTCGGTGCACAGACATAGCTTAGCCTTTGGTCGGGCGTGCTGCCGGAAGCGAATAGTATCATCGAATTGTCAGTGCCTTGCGTCACTGCTATTTCATAGTCTGCCAGTTTATTGCCGCCCTGGTCGAAAACCATGAGATTTGTTTCACCAGCACCATGGCCGTTAATAAAAAGTTGGCGGCCATTCAACGAAATATCCGCGATCAACGGATTGCCGATAACAACGGTGCCCGGATCAGCTGTAAGCATGATGAGCTGGCTGTGATCGGTGGTGACCGTCAACGGCGTGACCGCTTGGGCAAAATTTGCAAAGCCCAAAAACGCCAAACTTGTGCCAACCAATAGCAATGAAAGCGATTTACCCATCTCAGACTCCTAGAACCCGGGCAAAGCTGCCCTTATGGAAAATGAAGTCTTGCCGCAAAATGATGAATCAGCGGTTACCATGATGCAGATTGTCATTGTTCAGGCTGGGATTAACCCTCCGTTTACGCTGCTCGTGTGAAGCTGCTGTGCACAAGCACCTTTAAACACGAGAGCCTCATGCTGCATTTCCTCTGCTTTACCTTGTTACCTACACTTTTAATGATAGCGGCCATCTGGGATGTTTTGACCTTCAAGATACCAAATTGGCTCACGCTGTTAACTGCGGCACTGTTCTTTCCAATGGCTTTAGCCACTGGCCTGCCTTTGGATGGGTTTGTCTGGCACATCGCAGGCGGCGTACTTTTGTTCGCTGTCGGCTTTATTATGTTCCAATTTAATCTTTTGGGCGGTGGCGATGCCAAAATGCTGGCTGCAGCTGGGCTTTGGTTCGGTATGACCAATATTTATGGCTTTACCATTTTGGCAGCATTTGCAGGCTTTCTGCAAGTTTGCTTCATGGTAGCCCAGTCATATATTATGCTTTCACTCGATATTGCAGATGTGTCTGACACATCAAAGCGGCTGTGGGGTAAGTTGGTGTCGATGACGCCCAATGTGCCATTCGGCTTTGCTATTGCGCTGGGCGGTATTGTGGCTTTCCGCGGAACATGGTGGATGCATGCGCTCTCATGAACAAATAATCTCCAGATTTATTAACCTTAATTTGACCTTTGGTCACCTAAGTTGCTGGCAAGTGGGCTCACGTATTGGGGCCAGTGTGGGGAATTTATATGAGTAAGATGCGTTTGGTAGCATTGGTTGCAGCGGTTGTATGCGCTCTCGTTGCGGGCGTTTTGGCCAAGAATATGCTCAACAGCCGATCACAGCAGCCCGAAGCGGCGGTGGCGCAGAAAACTGAATCTTCCGATGTGCTGGTGGCTACTAAAGACTTCCAAATGGGTGATAAATTGACTGAAGGCTTGGCTTGGAAGGCTTGGCCCAAGGATAGTGTCACTGAACTTATGATCACGCGTGACAGACGGCCAGACGCGTTGAAAGAAATGGCAACAGCGCTGGTGCGCATGCCGATCTTCAAGGATGAGCCTGTTATTAGTAAGAAGGTTGTGTTGCCGGGTGCCGGTGGCTTCATGAGCGCCAACCTGCCCAAGGGCATGCGTGCGGAAGCCGTGGCCATTTCGACGAAAAGTTCAGCGGGCGGCTTCATTCTGCCGAATGACCGGGTGGATGTGATTCTGACCAAGAAGAGCACGAACCCAACAACTAATGTGCTCGTGGTAAAAAGTGAAACCGTGGTCAGCAATGTGAAGGTCTTGGCCGTCAACCAAATCTTTAAACAAGCTACTGAAGGCGATCCTGTTACAGTTGAAAAGGGTGAAACCGCAACTTTGGAACTAACCCCACAACAATCTGAAGTTATGGCCACAGCCCAGTCATCGGGGGAACTGTCTTTGGCGCTGCGTTCGATTGCTGAAAACGATGGCGAGAGCGCGGATGAAAACCAGCCAGTGATTGCTAATAAAAATAGTGAACCGATGATTATCAGAGGCGGAATTGAATCCCGCGCTGATGCACAGTGAGTGAAATAGCATGTTGAAAACCATTCTCAACGATACAAAAAAAATCTCCGCACTTGCCGGTGGCACTGTGATGATGCTCACTTCTTTGCTGCTCTTCGTGCCCATGGTGCCGCACAGTGCTTCTGCCAGCGATATTGTTCCAATATCGACTCAGGCGGCCAAAACTGGAAGTTTTTTCCGCATTGCTTTGAACAAATCAGCTGTCGTCACGCTTCCGGCAGAAGCCAAAGAGGTTGTGGTTGGCAACAACGACATTGTTGATGTGCAGGTGCGCAACAAAACCACTGCCTATCTTTTTGCGCGCAAGACCGGTTCCACCAATATTTTCTTCTTCGATGCCAAGGGCCAGCAGATCATGGCACTTGATCTGGAAGTTGCCATTGATACGCTTGCGCTGCAAGATTTGATCCGCCGCACTCTTCCTGGCACGCACATCACTGTGGACGTGCTTGGGGCCAACGTTGTGCTTGGCGGCGTTGCGATGAATGCACTTGAAGCCACCACAGCGGTTTCACTGGCCAATGAATATATTGCCCAAGGCACCACGGTAGTTTCTACAACATCAACCGTCACCACGGGTGGCGGTCTTATCGTCAACACGATAAAGATCCTTGGCGAAGATCAAGTGATGCTGCAAGTGAAGATGGTGGAAATTCAGCGTGATGTGCTGAAGCAATGGGGCATAAATTTCGGCGCGGCCATCAATGCAGGCTCATTTGCCTTTAACCTTTCCAATGTGAATCCTTTTTCGGCTGTTCCTCTGTCTCAGGCCGGTGGTTATGGCGTGTCAGCCTCGGATAGCGCTGGCAATTCCTTCACCAGCATTGTTAGAGCCATGGAAAGCGACGGCATGTTGCACACTTTGGCTGAGCCTAATTTGACAGCGGTTTCAGGCCAAGCGGCTTCGTTCAAAGCTGGCGGCGAGTTCCCATATCAAACCTGCACAGGTACCCCAGCTTTGTGCACCGTAGCTTTCAAAAATTATGGCGTTGGTCTTGATTTCACACCAACGGTGTTGAGCGCAGGCCGCATCAATCTTAAAATTCATACGGCCGTGAGCGAGATAACCCAAATACAGGCCGGCGTGGTTGGCACTTCTGGTGGTTCTGTTCCTTCATTAAACGAACGCGCCGCTGATACAGTGCTCGAAATCCCCGATGGCGGTTCGATGATGCTGGCTGGATTGATCCGTGAGAATACGCGTCAAACGATCAATGGCACGCCAGGGCTTCGCGATTTGCCGGTTTTAGGCGCACTGTTTCGTAGTCGCGATTTCATTTCGAACCAGACCGAACTGGTGGTGATTGTAACGCCACACATCGTTCGCTCCGCTGCCCAAAGACAATTTGAATTACCAGACAAGAATTTCAACGAGGCCAATGATGCTCAATCCATCATCATGGGCAGATTGAACAAGATCTATGGTTCCAAAACAACAGCGCCGACAAGCCCCTATGGTGGCAACGTTGGTTATATTGTTGAGTGAGCGGAGTGAATGAGATGAATGATATAGTAAAAACCGCGCCGAAATTTTTCCTCATCATGGTTGCCTTCGCCTTATCCGGCTGCATGACAACTGATGCAGCGCTCGGTGATTTTGAGCATGCGCCCGCTCATGCTTCGGATCGCTATCCGATAACCGTGGTCAACGGCCCACGAGGGCCAAAAACTCATGTGGCCCCTTGCGGCAGTTGGAATAGTGATCTCGCTGATACCAAGCAAAATCTTCCTTATGAAAATCTGGGTTGCGCAGTTCAAACCAATATCGCTGCCGAAATTGTCGATCCAAGGACCATCATTCAGCCATATCCCGAAACAGTGGATGACTCCAACACAGAAGTGGCCGCTATTCTTCGCCAACAAAGTGCCGTCAGCACTGTCACTATGCCTACCAACTACGTCTACCAGCCATAATTTAATTCACCACGAAAGCCTGTCATGACGCTTGCTGCTCAAACTGCCACACCAAATAACGCCATGGTCTCTCTTGTGCCACGCATCAGCATAGGCATTTTTTGCGATAACCCGCAGAGTGCTGCTGTGATGCAGGCCGCCGCCAATGATCGGCGGATGGCCAAAGCCCATGTCAATGTTGAAACCAGTGGTATTATTGGTGCGACCGCTGCTTATGCCCAAGAGGCAACACCAAATGTGGTGATCGTCGAATCGCATGGCGACTGCGCTCAAGTGATGGCGGAACTTGGTCGTTTTGCTGAGGTTTGCCAACCCAACACCAAGGTGATTGTGATTGGCCATGTCAACGACATCGTCTTGTACCGCGAATTGATGAAAAATCATGTGAGCGACTATATTGTAGCTCCTTTCAGCACGTTACAAATCATCGATTCCATTGCTGGGATTTACGCCGATCCAAAAGCTGCACCATTAGGTCGCATCATCGCTTTTGTTGGCACCAAGGGCGGTGTGGGTTCCTCCACGATAGCCCACAACATCGCCTATGCCTTTTCCAACAACCTTGATACCGAAACTATCCTCACTGATCTTGACCTGTCATTTGGAACATCCGCACTCAACTTCAACCATGACGGCGGCGGCACATTCTACGAAGCGCTTTCCGCGCCTGAACGGGTTGACTCAACTTTGCTTGATCGCCTGATGTCCAAGCTCGGTAACAAGCTCAGCCTGCTGAACGGCCCTGGCACTATTGAACGTGACATGACGTTTGACAGTCAGGCAGTTGACACAGTTCTCGAAGTGGTGCGCAAAGCAGCGCCTCTCATCGTCGTTGATATTCCAAATGCTTGGGCGCCTTGGGTAAAGCATACTTTGTTGAACGCTGATGAAGTCATCATCACGGCTTCGCCTGAATTGCCGTCTTTGCGAAATGCCAAGAACCTGATGGACATGTTAAAAGCTGGCAGGCCGAATGACAGCGTTCCGAAGCTCATTCTCAATAATGTTGGCGTTCCAAAGCGGCCAGAAATTCCAGCTGCTGATTTCTCAAAAGCACTTGGCATTGAAGCCTCAGCCATCATCCCGCATGATCCGCAGTCTTTTGGGCAGGCCCAAGGCAACGGACAAATGATATTTGAAGTGGCCCCAAAATCAAAATCAGCAGAGATTTTGGAACAATTGTCTTACGATCTGGCGGGCATCGCGAAGCCAACTGCAAAGTCAGGAAAGTTTGATCTATCCGGTTTCATGCAAAAACTTCCGCTGCTGAAGTCTAAAAGGGAAAAATAATGTTCGGCAAAAAATCTGATGCAGCGCCTATCACCACCGTTGTTGTACCCCAACCAGCAGCTGCGCAGCCATTACAACATCATGTGGCTGTTGCTGGAGCGCCGATCCCGGATTTGAAACCTGCGGTGCCTAAGCCAAGCGCTCCGCCACAGCAGGCCGAAGCGCGCCAAAAGCCAGAGTCTTACTATGACATCAAAGGCACGATTTTTAACGCATTGATTGACGCGATCGATCTCACTCAATTGGGCCAACTTGACCGTGGCGCTGCACGTGATGAAATCCGTGACATCGTAAACGAAATCATTTCTCTCAAAGATGTGGTGATGTCTATTTCAGAGCAGGAAGAACTGCTCGAAGATATCTGCAACGACGTGTTGGGTTACGGCCCGCTTGAGCCTTTGTTGGCGCGTGACGATATCGCCGACATCATGGTGAACGGTGCCAGCACGGTGTTCATCGAAGTCGATGGCAAGATGCAGAAAACCGGTGTGCGCTTCCGCGACAATTCGCAACTGCTCAACATTTGTCAGCGCATCGTTTCGCAAGTTGGGCGTCGTGTTGATGAATCAAGCCCTATCTGCGACGCGCGCTTGCCCGATGGTTCGCGTGTTAACGTCATCGCCCCCCCTCTGGCCATTGATGGTTGCGCACTCACCATTCGTAAATTTAAAAAAGACCGTTTGAAATTGGCAGACTTGGCGAAATTCAAGTCAATCACGCCGGAAGGCGCAACGATTCTCGAAATCATTGGCCGCGTGCGTTGTAATGTGTTGATCTCGGGTGGCACGGGCTCCGGCAAAACCACTTTGTTAAATTGTCTTACCGGTTGTGTTGATCACGATGAACGTATCATCACCTGCGAAGACGCAGCCGAACTTCAATTGCAACAGCCGCATGTTGTGCGCCTCGAAACTCGCCCGCCTAACCTTGAAGGTGAAGGTGCCATCACGATGCGCGATTTGGTCAAGAACTGCCTGCGTATGCGCCCAGAGCGGATCATCGTCGGCGAAGTCCGCGGCCCCGAGGCATTCGATTTGTTGCAAGCCATGAACACGGGCCACGACGGCTCTATGGGGACGCTCCACGCCAATACGCCGCGTGAAGCTATTGCGCGTTTAGAATCGATGATCACCATGGGTGGTTTCTCCTTGCCTTCAAAAACCATCAAAGAAATGATTGTTGGGTCGATTGACGTCATCATACAAGCTTCACGCCTTCGTGATGGCTCACGCAAAATCACCCATGTCACCGAAGTGATCGGCATGGAAGGTGACGTGATCATCACGCAAGATCTTTTCGTCTATGAAATTGTTGGCGAAGACGCCAATGGCAAAATTATTGGCGCACACCGTTCAACCGGTATTGCGCGGCCGCATTTCTGGGACCGTGCGCGCTACTATAATGAAGAGCGTCGTCTCGCAGATGCGCTTGAAAAAGCCGAAAACCGTGAAGCTCAAGGTAAAAACTGAAAAGGCTCTTTTAGATGTTGTTTGGTGATAATCTTACTGCCTATGCACTGATAGCCACGATTGGCCTAGCAGCAGGCGGAGTGATTTTTGCGATCATCTACCCGTGGTTGTTTGATTCCGCCAGCGCGAGCCGGATTAAATCCATCGGTGGCCCGAAAAAAGAAAACAGCGGTCGCTCCAAGCTACTTGAAGAGGTTAAGGATAACCGCCGCAAACAGGTTCAAGAATCCCTGAACAAGATCGGTGAGAATACCAAGAAAAAGAAACGTTTGACACTCAGGGTTCGCCTTAACCAGGCAGGGCTGGAGATGTCTCCGCGCACTTTTTATATTATGTCGATTGCGCTTGGTTTTGTTCTTGCTCTAGGCGCGTTGGTTGCGGGTGCGCCACTTTTCGCCGTTCCATTGGTTGCATTTGCTGCCGCTGTCGGCGTGCCGCGTTGGGTGCTTAACTATTTGGGCCGCCGTCGTCAGAACAAATTTCTCAATGATTTTGCGGATGCTATTGACGTGATGGTGCGTGGCTTAAAGTCTGGCTTGCCGGTCACCGAGGCCATGAAAATTATTTCAACCGAACAAGGGCCACCTGTGGGGCCGGAATTTATGGAAGTTGTTGAAGGCCAAAAGATTGGCATTCCTATTGATCAAGGCATTGAGCGCATGGTGGAGCGTATGCCACTTCCCGAGGTTAACTTCCTTGCCATTGTGATGACCATTCAATCTAAAACCGGTGGCAATCTGTCCGAAGCACTGGGCAATTTGTCGCGTGTGTTGCGCGATCGCAAGAAAATGAAAGCTAAAGTGCGGGCGGTTTCGCAAGAAGCCAAATCATCCGCCTTCATTATTGGTGGGATGCCCTTTGGCCTCATAGGCATTATGAGCTTTTCAAATCCGGGATACTTGCTGCCCATGTATCACACCAAGATGGGCAACATGATGTTGGCAGGAAGCGCCATCTGGATGGTGGCGGGCACCCTAGTGATGAAAAAAATGATCAATTTCAAGATATGATGGCGGACGAGAACCTATGATTGATTTTGTCCAAAGCCTTTTACAAGTTCAGACCATTATTGCGATTTTAGCTTCATTGGCTGTTTTTGCGACGATCGTCACAATAGCCTCTCCCTTGTTTGCCAATGATAAGTTAGCTGCCCGAACGAAATTTGTGACAAGCGAGCGCGACCGGCTGAAAGCTGCTCAACGCGCCGCACTTGAAACCAAGTCAGACGTTGCAAAGCTTCGCGAACGCCAATCGACAGGCATATTTGATAAAGTCGTGCGTACGTTCAATTTGCGCAGGGTCTTTGAAGCGGAAGGTACGCGCGAACTATTGCGCCGCGCGGGCTATCGCTCAGAGCGCCATTTGACGATGTTCCTGGCCATGCGCGCCATTATGCCGATTGTTGTGGCAATCCTTGTCTTTGTTTACGCCTCAACGACCTTTGCTTCACATTTCACCACCAGTACACGCATGCTTGCAACATTGGGCGGCCTTTTTCTTGGCTCATTTACGCCAGGTTTTTTCGTAAAAAATGCCTCCGACAAGCGCCAAGGCTTGATCAAGGATGCTTGGTCAGATGCGTTAGACTTGTTGTTGATTTGTGTCGAATCGGGGATGTCCCTTGAGATGGCGATGGCGCGCGTGTCGCGTGAAATCGGCACACAATCAGTGCCGCTGGCCGAAGAACTTCAGCTGACCACTGCTGAACTTTCTTATCTACCAGAGCGGCGCAAAGCGCTTGAAAATTTGGCTAAACGCACTGGTCTTGAAACCGTTCGCTCGGTCGTCACGGCCATGATACAGGCCGAAAAATACGGCACGCCGTTAGGCTCAGCACTTCGTGTGCTGGCCGAGGAAAATCGTAAAGACCGCCTGATGGAAGCTGAAAGAAAAGCAGCATCTCTGCCACCGAAATTAACGGTGCCAATGATTTTGTTCTTCCTGCCGGTTACTTTCGTGGTTGTGCTCGGGCCGTCGCTCATTGGGGTGTTTAATTGGAAATAGAAGTCTTGGGCTTCGGGCGCAAAACGAAACTGGAAAGCCTGTGATGCGTCTTGTTCCAATGAAACGGGTTGGTCGCCAACTGCCAGAACGAAAGCCAAGCTGCAATGCTGGCCAAAAGCCAATAGAGGGGCATGGTTGCGAGAGTTGTCCACCAGCCAAAAAGATGTTTGCGTCGTAAGGCTTCAGCACCACTGTAAATCATGACCGCGCTGCCCACACAAAATAGCCCGACGTAAATGCCCTTGGCGATATTGTCCCACGACCAAGTGATAGGACTAGCACTCCACAAATCAGCGCCAATAGTGAAAATCGTAGTGCCCAGAAAAATGGGATAGAGAGCCGCAGATAAAACCACACCAAGAACGGCCGCTTGCATCGTCATAAATCCCGCAAACCCAATCTCGTTGATTAACACGATTGGCTGCCTCATATGCACAAGCCAAGTTTGCAGAAACCCCTTGAACCAGCGCGCCCTTTGATGAAGCCAATTGGCAATCTTGGTGTTAGCTTCTTCAAAGGTCGTGCTGTTCAGCACGCCGCTCTGATAGCCCAGGCGTGAGAGCCTGAATCCGAGATCTGCATCTTCCGTCACATTATGTGCATCCCACCCGCCAACCAATTGCAGAATAGCTTTACGGAAATGATTGGAAGTGCCACCCAATGGAATGGGCATGTGATTGGCCGAAAGTGCGGGCAGGATGAGCTTGAATAATGTGGCGTATTCGGTGGTGAATTGTCGCGTCAGCCAATTTTCAATTGGGTTATAAAAACTCAACTCCGCCTGCAGACAGGCGTAATTTTCGGGCAACGCGTCAAATGCTTTTGCCGCCATGCGCAGTTGCATTGGCTCGGGAATGTCCTCAGCGTCATAAATAGTTACAAGACTGCCGCGTGCAAAATTCAATGCATAATTCAACGCACGCGGCTTGGTTTGGATACGACCGGCAGGAACCACCAAAACTTGAAAGTGTGGTTGCAGGTGTTGTTCTGCCATAGCCCTTTGCATGGCCTTGTCTTTTTCTTCAATGATGAGCTTGATGTCGAGCTTGGTGGTTGGATAATTCAAACTACAGAGTGCCGCCACAATCTGTGGCAAAACCGCGGTTTCGCGAAACATCGGAACCAGCACAGAGTAGATCGGCAATTTATTATCATCTCTTTCGGGCTCTTGGCGCTGGTCGGTATAGGGCTCGTTGAGCGCAAGCAAGCGCAGCCAAATCATTGTGGAGAAAAATATCGAGAAGGAAATACCAAAAACATGATGGCTGAAACCAGATGGTAAAAAAACCACACCTGCAATGAGACCTATCGTCAAAAGCAACAGTGCAAATGCTTGCGGGCCCGTAATCCGGTAATGCGCCGAAAGCAATGGCATGGATCTCGCCAATCCCAGAGCAGCGCGTCTTGCTAAGCGCCATGCAAAAATCTGTTCTACGGCCTCATCAAAAATCGCAGGCTTAATGCTGCCCACGATGGGGCCGGGGGCCGGTGCAAGCGAGCCTTCTTTTCGGGCATAAAACACATGGTACGGAAGCCATGCGATAGGCACAATTCCATTTGCTAAGGCGAGGCCTATGTCATCGCCTGATAGGCTCTGAAAAACTGAATTTAGCAAACGCGGTGAAACCAGAGGCAAAGACTCTCTCGCTGGCTGGCTTGCCTGTGCAGGCACAACCTCCTCTCGGGCAGGCGCTTGGCTTGCCACCCTTATGCTGGTGATCGTTGCGATAATCACACCCCCCGCGGAACTACGCCCACGTTACGATTGCCAGCCAAGCGTGAAGCAGGCTAAGTACGCAACTATGCGGCGGTTGTATTTTCAGATATTTTTTCTATGTATTGCGGCATGGTCAGGCCCAGTGCAGGCGGGTGAGGCGATTGAATATCCTCAGTTCAGGCAAGTGGACAAAGCCCAAGCAAAACCAGAGCTTTCGCTGCCAAGCAAAATTACTCTATTAGCCGATGAAGATTTTGCACCGTTCAGTTTCAAGTCAATTGACGGCAAGTCAGCCGGCATTTCAATTCAATTAGCTCTGTCATCCTGCGCGCTGCTCAAATTGACTTGCGATGTGAAATTTCTGCCCTATGCAGCGCTGCTGCCGGGTTTGGCATCAAAGCAGGGTGATGTGGTTGTGGGTGGGCCAAGTGCTACAAGCATCTCAGGCCAAGGCTTGCGCACAACACGGCCATATTATTTGTCTTTCAGTCGCTTTATCAAACGCCTGGGCGTAAATTTTGCCGGTGTGGATGCCAAGTCTCTTGCTGGCCGTCGCCTCGGGGTGGTGCATAATTCCGCCCAAGAACAATTCCTCAAAAAGAATTTCGCTCGCTCGTCACTGATCGACTTCGATAGCAACGCCACTCTATTTGAAACCTTGCGCACAGGCGGCATTGATCTGGCCTTTGCGGACTCGACGCTTTCTGCCTTTTGGTTGAAGGGCGAAAACGCGCGCGGTTGCTGTGAAGCCTTTGGTGGGGCGTTTATGGACAGAACCACCATCACAAGAAGCCTCGTGATGGTGATGCGGCCAGAAGACGGCGCGCTGCAATCCGCATTTGACTATGCTTTAGATCAATTGCAAGAAAACGGCAGCACTGCGAAAGTGTTTCAGACTTATTTGCCTGAAAGCCCGTTCTGAATTCCCTCACAGATGTCTTGAACCAGCCCTGGCCCCTTGTAAACCAGCGCTGAATAAAGCTGGATCAAACTTGCTCCAGCCTTAAATTTAGCCAAAGCCGTTGCTGCATCGCTGATGCCGCCAACGCCGATCAGCGGAATTTTGCCGCCACTCATCTGGTGAAACTGTGCCAAGCATTGTGTTGAAAGCTCAAACAACGGTGCGCCAGATAACCCGCCAGCTTCAGAAGCGTGCATGGATTTCAGTGGCGGCCGCGACAGGGTGGTGTTGGAAATAATCACACCATCAACGGCCCCGCCGCCACACAACCGGGCCACATCTTGCAAATCAGCCTCGGCCAGATCAGGTGCGATTTTGAGCAATATGGGCTTGCGTGATTTACGCACCGCATTCACCCGCTCCAACAGCTTTTGTAAATCGGCACTGCTTTGTAAATTGCGCAAGCCTGGTGTGTTGGGTGAAGAAATGTTGATGGTGATGTAGGAGGCTACATCCTCGAACGCTTCAAGGCCTTTGACATAATCCCCAATGCGGTCGCTTGAATCCTTGTTGGCCCCCACATTCACCCCGACGATGCCGCCGCGCGCACGCCTCTCAATCAGGCGCTGTAACACCACGGCTTGGCCATCATTATTGAATCCCATGCGGTTGATCACAGCACCGTCTTCACTGAGGCGAAACAACCTTGGCCGCGCATTGCCGGCTTGCGGCAAGGGTGTCACCGTTCCGATCTCAACAAAGCCGATCCCTTGCGCCAACATGGCATCAGGAACTTCGGCGTTTTTGTCAAAGCCTGGGGCAAGGCCAACCGGATTGGGAAAATCCAAACCGAAAACCCGGCGCTGCAATTTGCTATTGCTGATCGGGCCTGCGCCAAGGGCAGGTGCCAATTGCAGGCCCTTGATCGTAAGCCTATGCGCCTGCTCGGCATCAAGGGCGTGCAGAAATGGTTTTGCCAGATTGAAAATGAGGCTCATGTGAATGTCTCTGGCGGAAAAACATGGGCATTGCCATCCCATGGCAGTGGCTTGGACCAGATCACCTGGCTCATCATAAGCGGCGCATAGAGATGTGGGAACAACTGGCCGCTACGTGAAGCCTCCCACTTTAATGCGCTACCAAGCCGGTCAGCTTCAATCGCCCATAACATCAGATTGCTACGCCCAGCAAAGTGGCGACTGGCGGTTTCAGCAACTTGGGCTGCCGTAGAAAAATGGATATAGCCATCTTTCAGGTCAATCTCTGCACCCATAAACTGCCCGCTCATGGTTGCGGCTTGATGGGCCGCAGCTTCAATGATCTTGAAAATGATCGCCATGGCACTGTCCAAGCAAAATTTGTGGAGGAAAGCAAATCCCACCTTGCACGAAAATATACCTAGAGGTATAGGTTCCTATTACAAGCCATATTTGCTTAGGGGAGATGAGGGGCCAGATGTTCACACATAAACAGGTTTGGGGAGCCATTGATACCGTGGCTGATCGGCATGGGTTTTCCGCCTCCGGTCTTGCCAAAAAGGCTGGTCTTGATCCAACATCCTTTAACCCGTCTAAGCGCACTGGCCCTGATGGTCGGCCGCGCTGGCCGACGATGGAATCAATCAACCGCGTGTTGGATGCATCGGGCGCCTCGGTAGAGGAATTCATGGATTTGCTCACCAGTAAAAGAGGCGCACCACAGCGGTTAAAACAAATCCCGTTGCTGGGCCTTGCTAAGGCGGGCAAGGGCGGCTTCTTTGCTGATGGCGGCTTTCCGGCTGGCAATGGCTGGGAAGAAATCGAGGTTCCCGGTGTGACCGATGCCCAAGCCTATGCATTGGAAATCTCCGGTGATTCGATGATGCCGGTTTACCGCGAGGGCGATCTCATTGTGGTTTCACCAGCAGCCACCATCAGAAAAGGCGACCGCGTGGTGGTAAAAACCAATGATGGGCAAGTGATGGCCAAAATCATGCAACGCCAAACGGCCAAGACGCTGGAATTGGCCTCCTTTAATACGGCCCATGAAACCAAGGTGTTGGACATGAAGGATGTGGATTGGATGGCGCGCATCATGTGGGCCAGCCAATAAAGATTGTTTGGTTTAGGCCGCCCCAGCCGTCACAGCTGCGATGGGCTCGGTGAGTACGGCATAAAGCCCTTCAGCGGTGTTGGTGGCGCGAAGCTTTGAGACAGCCGCAGGCGAACGCATCACGCGGCTGATCTTGGCCAAAGCGGTAAGATGGTCGGCCCCAGCATGGTCTGGCGATAATAAAGCAAATACCAGATCAACTGGTTTGCCATCAACCGCATCATAATCAATGGGCTGTGCCAATTTGGCAAACAGGCCTGTTACCTGCTTTAGGCCGCTTAACCGACCATGCGGAATGGCAAAGCCCTGGCCCAGGCCGGTTGAGCCAAGCTTTTCACGCGTCAGCAAGGTCTCAAAAATAATGCGCTGGTCAATGGCCACAAGCGCGGCGAAATGTTGTGCTATACCTTGCAATGCTTGCTTTTTATTGGTGGCGGTCAGTTGTGGCAGAACCGCACGCGCGTCTAAAATGTCAGAAATCTTCATGGAAGATCGTTTCCCTAAACACGCACTGGGGTTTTGGTTTTGGCTTCAGCATGGGGCTTGGGATCAAGCCAGCCAATGTTGCCATCAGGACGCCTGTAAACCACATTCAGCCGTCCTTCTTTGCTGTTATGGAATAAAACAAACTGCGTCGTCGAAATATCAAGTTGCATCACCGCTTCCCCAACAGACAGCTGTGGAATTGTGGCATTGCTCTCTGCAATCACCGGCGCATTAAGGCCCGTTGGCTCCTCATCCATATGTTCTTCTTGCTGAATAACATAGGCCATGGCTTCACGCGCAGGGTTGCTATCGCGCGGCTGGCGGTGATGATCCTTCAGGCGCTGCTTGTATTTCTTCAATTGCTTTTCAAGATGCAAAAGTGCGCCGTCTACACAGGCCTGCGGATCAGTATTTTCGGCATGCGCTTGCAAATGTAACCCAGTGGCCAAATGCAACGAACAATCCGAAAGAAAACGACCGCGTTGTTTTTCGAGAGTCACATTACCATGTACGGAGCCTTCAAAGAAACGTTCGCGGAATGATTGCAATCGTTCCTCAATATGCTGGCGCAACGCATCACCCAGTTCGATGTGCTTGCCAGAGATTTTGATCTGCATAGGCCGTGATCCTCGCTAACATTCACATGGTTTAAAAATGGGCTTCTGGAGCTGCGCCGTCAACAGCCAAAAAATATTTTTGTCGCCAATAAAGAAATTGAGACAGTTACATATTCCGCCAAAAAGCGGGCGGAGCCATAAGCGCAAGGGCCTAGCAAGTCAACCCCAGACTATCTGGCGGCCCGGGCTTCGCGGCGACGTTGCACCGATGAGAGAATATGCAGAGACTCACGGTATTTGGCCACGGTTCTGCGCGCGATTTCAACGCCTTCGCCGCGTAATTTATCCACCAGGTCATCGTCCGACAAAACTTGACCGGCAGTTTCGCTCAAGATCAATTCCTTGATACGGTGGCGCACCGATTCTGAGGAATGTTGCATGCCTTCTGGTGCTGCAGAGGCAATGGCATTGGTGAAGAAGTATTTCATTTCAAACACCCCGCGCGGCGTTGAAATATATTTATTGGAGGTAACCCGGCTCACGGTGCTTTCATGCATCTCAATGGCATCGGCCACCATGCGCAAAGTGATCGGCCTGAGATGCGCAACACCCAAAATCAAAAACGCATCTTGTTGGCGCACGATTTCTTGGGCCACTTTCAAAATTGTCTTGGCGCGTTGGTCTAGGCTCTTCACCAGCCATGAAGCTTGCGCATGTGCAGCGCTGAGAAATTCTTTGTCGGCACTTTTAGATGCACCCGCTGTCACCCGCGCCAAGTAAGTGTTGTTGACTAACACCCGCGGCAGCGTTTCAGTGTTCAGTTCCACCAGCCAAGATCCATCAGGCATGGCGCGCACGCTCACATCCGGCAACACCGAAATGATGGGCTCTGTGCTAAAGGCATGGCCGGGCTTGGGGTTAAGGGCGCGCAGTTCACCGATCATGTCATGCAGATCATCGAGCGTAACGCCGCATAGTTTTTTGAGCGCCACAAAATCGAGCTTGGCCACCAGTGGCAGATTTTCGATGAGTGCGGCCATGGCCGGATCAAAACGATCACGGTCTAACAGTTGCAGGGCCAAACATTCTTTGAGGTCAGCAGCAAAAACCCCGATGGGATCAAAGGTTTTGAGCACTTTCAAAATACGTTCAACCTCAAGCGTGGTTGTGCCCAAGCTATCTGCGATCATGGCTGGCGCTGCGGTGAGATAACCTTGCTCGTTAACTGCGCCAATAATGTTTTGGCCAATCAGCAGATCCTGGGGCCTGCGAAAATGCATGTTGAGTTGATTGGTTAAATGCTCAGCCAAGGTTTCTTCGCGGCTGACGCGCGCGGCAATATCATTGCCTTCATCATCAAGCGATACAGCGCCTGATGTGCGCATATTCTTCCAGCCGGAATCAAGTGCTGTCGGCGCTTGTTGTTTGGTGCCGTCAGTGGCCGAAACCGCACCATCACCATCAGTGCCACGGGCATCTTCGGCAGAAAAAGGCCCATCCGCCACGGCTTCAGCAGCAGGTGGCGCGGGCGCTGCGTCAGGTGAGGCATCACTACGCTCTAAAAGTGGATTGCGCTCCATCTCCAGTTCAACAAAAGTTTGAATTTCGGCAGAGTTCATCTGCAACAGCTTGATTGCCTGCTGCAACTGCGGGGTCATTACGAGAGATTGGCCTTGTTTCAGGGCCAGTTTTTGCATCAATGCCATAGCGGCAAGTTCTATACCACTTAGGCAGTGCCCCCGTTAAGGGGCTGTGAAAATCGTGAAATATGGTTAGGAAATGGTAACTGCGCCTCAGCTAAATATGAAAATTCTCGCCCAGATAATAGCGCCGCACGTCTTTATTTTTGACGATTTCAGAAGGCGTGCCCTCGGTTAGGAGGTGGCCCTCATGGATGATGAGCGCGCGGTCGATGATGTCGAGGGTTTCTCTAACGTTGTGATCCGTAATAAGCACCCCGAGGCCCCGAGCGGTGAGCTGACGCACCAGCTTGCGAATATCACCGATCGCAATGGGATCAATCCCGGCGAAGGGCTCGTCAAGGAGGATGAATTCGGGGCTGGCGGCAAGGGCTCTGGCGATTTCCACCCGGCGACGTTCTCCGCCAGAGAGTGCAACAGCCGACGAATGCCGGATATGGTAGATTGAGAACTCATCATACAACTCACGCAACAAACTGGCGCGCTTGGCTTTGTCAGGCTCATGAAGCTCCAACACCGAGCGCAGGTTTTCTTCTACTGTCATGCCGCGAAAAACACTGCTTTCCTGCGGTAGATAGCCAATGCCAAGCCTTGCCCTTTGGAACATGGGCAAGGCCGTGATATCGGCCCCGTCTAAGCGGATTTCCCCGGCATCAGCAGCAACCAGCCCTGTGATCATATAAAACAGGGTGGTCTTGCCAGCGCCGTTGGGACCAAGAAGGCCCACCGCTTCGCCGCGCTGAACTGAAAGGGAAATGCCCCTCACCACAGGCCTTTGCTTATAGGCTTTATGAAGCCCAATGGCACAAAGGCCGGTATCAACCGATTTTTGCACGCGTGCCGACTGGGCACTCCCCCCGCTAAAGCCTCGCGGCGCCATGGGGGCTCTTTGCAAATTACGATTTTCGTTCAGCATGCCTATTAAGAACCCGTTTGATTAAAATTAGATGAAATAGCATCACGATTAGGAAATACCTACGGCAAACTAGGCCAGCCGCGTAAATTACTGGCTGTTGTATAACGCTTATTTGCCCTTTTTCAGTGTCTGAATTTTAATGAGGTCAAGAGCGAGTGTCGGTGCATCTATTGGAAGCCTTGTGAAGCCGTAATGCAAATAAAAGGCTTCGGCGGATGGTGAGATAGCGTGAACCAGCACGAGCCTTGCCGAGACTTGACTTGAAGCCCGAAGGGCGCGTTCAATAACGTCTGCGAGAAGTGCGGCCCCCAAACCCTTGCCTTGCCAAGCAAGGTCTATCGCCAAGCGCCCAAGTGTTACCGCAGGAATGAATTTCGGCATGTTGCGGCGCATGGAGCCTGTGGCTTCTGACGCAAGCAGCTGGCCCATGCTCAAGGAGTAATAGCCGACAACGCGCTTTGAATCTTTCGGGCAAATGACATAGGTGCGGCTGGCCGCTGCTTGCAGATTATGCCATGCCCGCTGGCGCAGCCAATCATCAAGAACGGACTCGCCGGAGTTGAAGGCTGATAGGTCATGCACCTCTGTCAACAGAACGGGAGGACTAAAAGTGGGGATGGTATCAGCCACTTTGCCAAGGAGTTTTGGATTGCAGGAGGCGCTTCATACCGAGCGTTTCAGCGGGGGTTGCTGCAGCGTCCATCCAATCCATGACCTTTTGAAAAGTTTTGGCATCGGCATAGATGGTTGATTGGTCGAGCAGAACATTCTTGGCTTCTTTCAAAGCCGAGGCCATCATAAACTGAGAACGGTTCGCGCCAACCAATTCAGCGGCTTGGTCAATAATCTTCTTATCCTGTGTGCGGGCACGCAGGTGAATGTTGACTTCGGCTGTGGCTGATAAAGTGCTCATAGTGATGAGATATACACATGTGTATACATTGTCAACACATGGATGTATGTAAAAAGCTTAGTTTATCTCACATTCATATTTATGAATATATTCCTTGACACACACTCCGCCCTCTGCTACATCCCGTCTCGTCTTTTTCCACCGGGGTCTCGCTCATGACGGTGTTCGGGATGGAAAGAGCGGCGGGTCCTGCGCGCTGGCACTATCGTGGTGTTCAGCTCCCGGGGATGTCGCGGTTTACCTTGGCCACGAAGGGCCAAGCCAGTAGACTGGGCGTTTATGGTTGGCGCTTTGTTGCGACGAAGTTCCTTCTGACCACCAAAAACCTTCCTTTAGGGGAGGGACAAGGTGGGTAAAAATAACGTGATTCCAGAACCACCGCATCAAAACCCGTTTAACGCGCGGGGCAACCCAACGCATATTCCGCGGCTCTAATCTAAGCCGCAAACCGAGTGAAGTTACCCCACGCGTCTCCCTTTATCTCTCAGGCTTCGCATGACACGAAGCCCACAAAGTGTGGACGGCTGTTTAGGCGGCCTCAACTTTAATTCGGTGTGAAATTGCCGTTCACGCGCCCGCCGGTCATGTTGAGGTGAAAGGTTTTGAGATCAACATTCAACTTCTGGCCGCGCACCACGCTGGTGCCCTGGACGACTTTGACTTCCCCATCCACTTCCAGCTGATCATGAACCACATCGAACTTGGCCGAATCTCCGGTGATCACCGCATCGCGGGTGTTGATCGTCACATTGCCCTTGGCGTCCACATGATCGGTCACCGACTTGGTCGTGCCATCGGGTTGTTTTTCATCGGCCGAAACCACCGTCATCTCATCGGCCTTCATTGTATCAGTCGGGCGCTTGGCCACCACATTGCCTCGGAAGACGGTTTTGTGCTCAGCATCAATGATCTCCATTGAATCCGCCTCAACATTAACATTGCCTGCGGCCATCGCCACATGCGGATGAAACAGAGTGAATACCCAAGCCAAAATACCAGCCACCGATTTGCTCATTGGTCCCATGAAGTGCTCCTGAAATCATTATTCATTTGTAGCGCCTAAAAACTGGGCCTTAACATGGCCACGCAAGATCACCAGCTTCCCGTCTTCAGACGTTTCCATACTGTCAGCTGAAACCGTAGCACCAGAAGTCTCAACTTGAACAGGCTCTTTTGTAACAATGCGTTGCCGCTCTAAGTTAACCGTTGCAGATGAAAGCTTAGCCACATAGCGGCCCGGCTCTTCAAAGCGCACATGACCGGAGACCATGAGGTCTTTGGTTTTCAACTCATAGTCAGCATTATCAGCGATAACTTGCACTTCGCCGCCCTCGCGCCGCTCAAATGCGCCGCTCACCGATTTGAGGTGCATCAGCGTTTCATCATGGGTGTCTTGCACACCCTGTAAGGCCTTCACCGAAAAAGGTTTATCGTTGATGTCGATGCCAGAAAAACTGGAAAAACCGCCGGCCATCTGCTGCGCTTTTTCCGGAACAGGCGGGGCAGGCGGGGCAGGTGGTGCATGAATAACACCTTGCACAATAAAAACTGCTGCAAGTGCTGCCGCGATTAAAGCAGCGCCATAACCTAAACGGCGCGAGCGCAAGGCGCGTTTGCGCGCCTGTTCGGCTTTCTGAGTGAAACTGTCAGGCGTGGGCGAAGACATCTTCTTCCGGCCATCCGAGCAGATCCAATGCGGCCCTTGTCGGCAGAAAATCAAAACAGGCCTGTGCGATCTGCGTGCGCCCTTCGCGTTCTAACATTTGATCAAGGCGTGCCTTCAACTCATGCAGATAAAGCACATCCTGGCCCGCATATTTCTTTTGCTGTTCGGTGAGCACATGCGCACCCCAATCTGAACTCTGTTGTTGCTTATCAAGTTCTATGCCCAAAAGCTCGCGCACCAAATCCTTCAGGCCGTGCCTGTCTGTATAGGTGCGGGTGAGGCGCGAGGCGATCTTGGTGCAATAGATATTCTGTGTATCCACGCCCAAGTGTAGCTTCAACGTGGCAATATCAAAGCGTGCAAAATGGAAAAGCTTTTTTACTTTTGCATCGGCCAATAATGCTTTCAGGCGCGGTGCTGCATAAGTGCTGCGGTCCATCTGAATAAGATGTGCATTGCCGTCCCCGGTGGATAGTTGCACCACACAAAGTTTGTCGCGCGCAGGCCTCAATCCCATGGTTTCAGTATCAATCGCGATAGATGCACCCGCTTCAAAATCAGCAGGCAAGTCTCCACGGTGCAGTTTAATGGTCATTTTTTCAAGGCCTCTGGTGGCGGATTACACGGGCTTGGCGGTTTCGGCAAGCGGCGCGTCCGGTTCAATCTATTTGCCGAATGTGGCCATTCCAATGCGGGTTAGACTCAAACTTTTAACTATTCGGACAGGTTTGCCTTTTCTGGCCACCTTTTGCGGCATGAGATGTTAACCGCCCAGAAGTGAAAGTGAAGTGGAACTGTGTTGAGGAATCCATTCGCTTATGAAGCTGGGGGTTAAACAAGTGCTGAGGATAGCAGCTGTTTCAGTTGCAGCATTTTCACGTTTGTTTGTCTGCCCGAATTTGTGGGCGTCCAGTGTCAACACCAGCTTTCCAGTAAGTGTTACGGTCAACAGTACGTGCGCTCTCAATGTGGCTGACATGAATTTTGGAACATTAGCTACGGTGAAGGGAACAGAAACCGCTTCATCTTATGTCTCGGTGGTTTGCACCAAAGGTTCTACAATTCATCTATCCTTCACACCGGTCTTTTCTGTTGCAAATACCACGCGAAATTCCACCATGACTAGTGCGGCGGGCGGTAAGATAAACTTCACGATGACGCTACAAGGTTACTTTGGAATCTTGAACGGTGGCCAGACTGGTTTTACTTATATCAATGGTCAGCTCGCTGCCACGCCAGGTGCTGTTACTGGCTTTTATCAGAGCCTTGAAACTCTCTATATCAACTACTGACCAGTTCAGTCTCAGCAAAAACAATTTTCTTTTTTGATTCTATTGCGAAGCCCTTACTGCGGCGTCGAAGTGGATATTTAATCCGTGCACGGATTAAATATCCAACCAAAATTATATGCAACTGAACTCAACTATTGTCGTTGCCATGCTTAACAAGAACCCAATGAAACTTAGCTCAACGCAAAATTGCATTATTTTAAGTGTCTGAATCGGTTGGGTAATAAGCAGTATATGCATTTTTGAACGCGCGAGTGATTCATTTTAGGATTCTTGGAGTCAATTTTTTTACCGCGTTTCTCAAGCCGCGTGAAACTTGGACAATCTATCACAATCTACGGTTCGATCGGAGAGCGTGCATTAGATTGCAACGCGCTGGTGGTGCCAAAAGGGAAGTTTTTTTAACAGAGGTAATAATCACATGCGTAAATATCTTTTGCCAGTCGCTGGTCTGGCTCTTCTTGCTGCTTCTAACGGTGCCTTCGCTGCAGGCAACACCGCTTCAAGCAACTTCACAGTTTCAGTAATTGTAAATGCTTATTGCACGGTTGCTGCAACCGCGATGAACTTCGGCACGTTCACGGGTTCGATCCCAGCAAACACTCTTGCTACTTCAACCGCCAGCGTAAATTGTGCAGCCGGCACGCCCTACGCTTTGTCGCTGGCATCCACGGCTGGCACCGGTGCTTTGACTGTGAGCATGGTCAACGGTGGGTCTACCATTCCTGCGGATTTGACAGTTTCAACTCTTGCCCAAACAGGCACAGGCGCTGTTCAAAGTTTCCCCATTAACGGCAAAATTTCTGCCGCTGTGGCCAGCCCAACCGTCGGCACATACGCAGTGACCCAAACAATCTACGTTCTCTACTAAACTCTTAAGCCACCGCGCTTGAAAGTTAGAAAACAACCCCGGGCGTCAATGCCCGGGGCACAGTTTCTCACGCCATTTTTTGCTAAAATCGCACCTGAGGAAGAAGGCACCACAAAATGCCCACCACAGAAGTCGAAATTGAATTACAGGAAGGCGTCTCATGCTTTTATTTGGAGTTACACATGAGACTGAATGCATTACTTAAAATGACCAGCGTTGCAGGCTTTACAACGCTTCTGAGTTTGAATCCCGCTTTTGCTGGAACGCTGCAAGTCAGCCCCATCGGCATCGAGTTGGGCCAAGGCATCGCAACAACAACCGAGAACCTTGAAAACAAAGGTACTAACATTATCAATGGCCAAGCCCGGATTTTCAAATGGGAATCCAAGGACGGCAAAGAATCTCTCACCCCAACCACAGAGGTGGTTGCCAGCCCGCCGGCCTTCAAAATTGAGCCAGGTGGAAAAGCTACTATTCGTGTTGTGCGTCTGTCGAAGGCACCCATTGTTGGCGAGGAAAGCTACCGGCTGATTATCGATGACATTCCACCGCCACCAGACAAGCCAGGTGATGCTGTAACTTTTGCGGTGCGCCACGCTATTCCGGTGTTTTTCCAAGCTCCAGGGATCAAATCGGCGCTGACGTGGACTGCCAACATTAAGGGTGATGAGCTGGAAATTGCGGCCAACAATGCAGGTGATCTGCATGCGAGACTTTCTGCCCTTGTTGTTTCATCAGGCGGAAAACCTGTGGTGACGCAGAACGGTTTGGTTGGCTATGTTTTGGGTCACGGAGCCATGCATTGGACCTACAAGGTTAATGGCGTTCATGCCGGAACAACGCTGACACTCAAAGCAGCCGGAAATGATGGTTCAGTCGATACCACAATCGTCGTCAAATAAGCGAAGGCTGCAGCAACCGATCTTTGCTGCATTCTTGGCCCTATTGGCGCTGACGTTCTTTGGCTTGGGCTTTGCCCGCGCCGACGACACATTGCCGCCTCCGGGCCACTTGACTGATATTCCACAGCCTGCGGGGCCGATAGCTCCGCCGGTTGGTGGAGATATCTTGCCTCCGCCTGGCAAGTTAGTCGATACTGGTGCCAGTTCTGATGCGGCCAGCCAACCCGCAGCCTTACAGCTTGAAGTGCTGATTGATGGCTACAAGATTAACTTGGTGGCAGCCTTTAACTACCTTCCGGATGGGGGGCTTTCTTCGGCGCGCTCTGAACTTGGCGAAATCGGCATCAAAGTTCCTGGCGAAGGCAAACCGGATGAACAGATTGCATTGGCTAGCATCAAGGGTGTCACTTACAAGCTTGATGAAAAGGCGTTGACTATCGACATCAGTGCGCCAGACGCTGCGCGCATCCCTAAGGCTTACGACGTGGTGCCTAAGCAAGAGATGCTGGCTGCGGCTGATACAGGTTATGGCGCAGTGTTGAACTACGGCGCTTACGGTGCGGCCAATACCAACTTAGGCCAAGGTGGCACCAAATTTACCGGCGCATCGCTGAATCTGGATGCCAGAGCTTATGCGCCATTTGGCGTGTTGCAACAAACGGGTTCGGTGGGCACAACAACGTTTTCCGATTCCACCATCACACGTCTCGACACAAGCTATACGTACACAAGCCAAGACCGCGCTGAGACTTATAAAATTGGCGATGTCATAAGTGGCGGCCTTGAATGGACACGCCCGGTGCGCATGTTTGGCGTTGAAGGCCAACGCAACTTTGCAATCCGCCCAGATTTGATCACGACGCCCTTTGCAAACTTCAGTGGCAGTGCTGCCGTTCCCTCAACGCTTGATATTTTTGTGAATGGCAGCAAGACCTATTCGCAACAGGTGCAACCTGGCCCGTTTGAAATTGACCGCATGCCGATGATCAGCGCGCAAGGTGATGCGCAACTTGTACTGACTGACACTTCGGGTCGCCAAACAGCGGTGAATGCTCCGCTCTATTCTTCGCCACTTTTGTTGGCCCCAAAATTGTTCGATTATTCAGTTGATCTTGGCCTTGCCCGCCTTAACTATGGGGTGGACTCATTTGATTATAACACTGATCCAATGCTGATTGCCTCTGGCCGTTATGGCCTCACCAGATCAATCACGGCTCAAGCCCATCTTGAAGCCAAGTCCGATTTGTTCGAAGGGGGTCTGGGCGGCGTTTTTCAAGCTGGCAAGATTGGCACATTCAATGTTGCCGCCGCTCTCAGCGACTATCAGGGCAACTTTGGCGCCTTCAGCTATCTTGCTTGGGATTGGGAAAATAAGAACTTGCGCCTTCATGCCTCAAGTTCGCGCACTTTTGGTAATTTTAATGATCTTGCTGCTGCGACGGCCAATGAACAAATATTGCCCAACAGTGGTATCCTCTCTGCGTCCGTTCCACGCGCTGTCGATCAATTGACAGTATCTTATGGTCTGCCCGATCGGCAACTCACATTCGGCGGCGGTGCGATCCACTATTCGCAGACAGACGGAACTGAATCTTTGCTCATCAGTGCCAATGCTACGAAATCATTCCGCAGCCGCGTGACGTTATTTGCCAATGTCTATATTGATAGTTTAGACACCAGTAATTTCGGATTTGGCGTTGGCCTCACCATGCCGCTTGGTGGAGCTGATAAATCAATCACCGCATCCAGTGCCGCAAACTATGATAACAAGAATGGTCCTTCAGTTCAGGCCTCCGCCAGCAAGCCATTGGACGGCAGCTATGGCTCTTACGGTTGGCGGGCAAGCGGGCTTTATACCAACGGTGCCAATCTTTCAGCCTCGGGCGCATACCGTGCGGAGCAGGCATTGGTTTCAGCGGATGTGAATAGCAGTAGCAATATTGTCTCAGGTGACATGCGTGTCGAAGGATCTCTCATTGGCACGAAAGCTGGCGTGTTTGCGGGCAACCAGGTGCAGGATGCTTTTGCAGTAGTGGATGCTGGCGTGCCGGGTGTGAGGGTGGAATATGAAAACCGCTATGCCGGAACCACTGGCCGCAACGGCAAACTCTTGCTCACTGACCTGCAATCTTACAGGCCGGCCAAGATTAGTATCGATCCTAACTCTTTGCCGCTCAATTCCAATGTAACAGAAGCCGACAAGCGCGTCGCGGCCCGCACCATGAGTGGCGTGGTGGTTGACTTTGGAGTAAAGAAAGACACAGGTTCAGCCCTGGTGATTATCAAAGATAAAACCGGGGCATTTGTGCAGCCAGGAACTTTGGTCAGCATGGAAGATCAGAAAGATCCATTCCCCATGGGTTACGATGGGCAGGTTTATCTCACTGGTCTTAAGTCAAAGAATGCTATTGTGGCAGATATGAAAGGCCAGCCTTGCAAAGTGAACTTTGATTACAAAGAAGATGAAACCAAGCAAGTCATCATTGGGCCTCTCACATGCGAATAAGTTTTATGCCCGCGAGATTGCTGTTGGCCATCATGATGGCCTTTCTGTTGCAATATGCACCCGCCAGCGCCCAGGTTTGTAATTTCTCCATTACCAATATCAACTTCGGCAATATCAACATGGGGCCGGGCGGAGCACCACCCACCAGTGGCACGCTGACTGCCACTTGCTCTGGCAAGCCGGGTGCTACGATCACGATCTGCCCCAACATTGGCGATGGTACAGGTGGCTCCACCAGCGGTTCACCGCGCCTGATGAAAAATGGCACGTCTTCAATTCCCTATGACTTATTGCAACCCAATGGGCAGGTGTGGGGCTCATTTGTCTGGCCCTATGGTCAGCGCCCACCAGTGCTTTCCACCACGCTGAATAGGCTAGGCACCGGCACGCTCAGCCAAACCATTCAGGCACAAATATCTGGTTCAATTGCAAATGCCCCCACTGGCCTTTACATTTCAAATTACACCACCATTCATACATTGATAGATTATGGCTATTCTCCTGGGCAAAGCTGCAGTGTGGTTTCCAAGCGCGCCACCCAAGCCAATTTTTCAGTGCAGGCGCAAAACACCGCAACTTGTAATCTCTCAGCCACAGCCATGAACTTTGGCACCATTGCTAACTTGACCACGGCACAGGCAACCACCAATCAAATAGCCATCACCTGCACAACGGGTTCTGTCTATGCAGTTGCCCTCAACAATGGGATGAATGGCGGCACTGGCCCCACCAACCGCATTTTGATCTCGTCCACCAACCAAAAGCTGAGCTATGGCATATACAAAGATGCGGCGCATGTTCAAGCTTGGGGCGCAACCAGTGGCGCAAATACTCTAACTGGCACAGGCACTGGTGTTTCTCAGAACTTAACCGCTTATGCATTGCTTCCGGCCCAAGGCAATCCCAGCGCTGGCACTTATTCAGACACTGTCGTTGTTACCATCAACTATTGATGCGTTTTAAAGTACAGCTTCGTCAGCTGCGAATATCTGCTCGCTGCCCTGAGTAATGGCAACCTGCAAAGCAGCCGCCTGCGACAAGTGGTGTGCCACATAAAATTGCAACATGTGAGCCGCCTCCACGTCACCGGCTTTTGCCTGCCGCGCCAAGGCGTATGCGCCGGACACGAAACCCAACTGATGCAAGAATGAAACACCAGCGCCGTAAGCCAAACGTAAATCACGCGTCGCTGCTTGGATGATCCATTCGGAAGTTTTTTGCAATATATCGCGCGCCGTTTGGAGTTCTGCACTATCGTTTTCACTGGCCAGTTGAGCTAGATATTCTTTCAATGCGTGGCCGTTATCGCGCAACACTTTGCGGCCGATCAAATCATTGGCCTGAATGGCGGTGGTGCCTTCATAAATGGAAAGAATGCGCACATCGCGGAAAACTTGGGCAATGCCTGTTTCTTCCATATAGCCCATGCCACCGTGAACTTGCAAAGCATCTGACACAACTTGATTGGCAACTTCCGTGCACCAGCCTTTTGCAACGGGTGTGAGAAGCTCAACTTTGCGAAGCGCTTTTTCGTCTCCATTGGCCCGCACTAAATCTCTTGCGGCCGCCACTTCATAAAGCAACCCACGCATGGCACAAACCCGTGCCTTCATTGAAACCAACAAACGCCTGACATCTGGATGATGGATGATGCTGGCTTTGCCTTGGCCCACAAAACCTATTGGTTTTCCTTGTACGCGTTCGCGCGCAAAATTCACCGCCTGTTGCGTGGCGCGTGAGGCAAGTGCCATCCCCTGCAAGCCTACATCAAGGCGCGCATGGTTCATCATCGCAAACATATATTCTAACCCACGGTGAGGCTCGCCCACCAACTCAGCAATGGCGCCACCTTTGTCGCCAAAAATCATCATCGCCGTGGGGCTGCCATGAATGCCCAATTTATGTTCAAGACTGGCGGCGTGAACATCATTGAGTCTACCGTCAAAAATCTTCGGCACCACAAAAAGCGAAATGCCCTTCACGCCAGCAGGCGCATCCGGCAATCGCGCAAGCACCAAATGGATGATATTCTCGGTCATCTCGTGATCGCCATAGCTGATGAAAATCTTTTGGCCTTTGATGCGGTAATATTTGCCGTCCGGCGTGGCGCTGGAGCGAAGTGCGCCAAGATCAGAACCGGCTTGCGGCTCAGTCAGGTTCATCGTGCCGGTCCATTTGCCAGTGATCATATTGGGCAGATATTTTTCTTGTTGTTCTTGGCTGCCATAAAGACTCAGCGCATAAATGGCATCTTGAGTGAGTAAAGAACACAAAGCCAAAGCCATATTGGCGCTGTGAAACAATTCACTCACTGCAAGCCCCAAAACGTCTGGCATGCCCGCTCCGCCGTGACCCGGTGTTGCGGCGAGTCCAACCCAGCCGCCATCGGCCAAAGCCTTCCACGCTTCGGCCCAGCCGGGGGCGACTTCCACTTTGCCATCAACCAATTTGGCCGGATGAAGATCGCCTGTGCGGTAAAGCGGATCAAACACATTCTCGGCGAGTTTTGCGGCCTCAACCAAAATACCGTCCACGATATCCGCAGTGGCCGCTTCAAAGGCAGGAAGTTGGGCAATCTCGCCCAAGCCTGCGGCTTTCAGTGCTGATGCAATATTTTTGAGCGGTGCTTTATATCCCATGCTCAATCCTTCACAGGCTGCCCAAGGCCTTGGCTTGTTCGCGCAGCACAAACTTTTGAATTTTGCCGGTTGAAGTTTTAGGCAATGGTCCAAAGACCACCGTCTTAGGCACTTTAAATCCCGCCATATTATTTTTGCAGAAACTGATGATATCCGCTTCGCTGCAAGTGGCCCCATCTTTCAGCGTCACAAAAGCGCAAGGTGTTTCGCCCCATTTATTGTCAGGCCTTGCAGCAACTGCAGCTTCCAACACCAAGGGGTGCTTGTAGAGAACGCCTTCCACTTCGATGGATGAGATATTCTCACCGCCCGAAATGATTACATCTTTTGAGCGGTCTTTGATTTCACAATAACCATCCGGATGCCACACAGCGAGATCGCCGGAATGAAACCAGCCGCCACGAAATGCCGCCTTGCTGGCTTTAGGATTCTTGAGATAGCCAGACATCACAATATTGCCGCGAATGAAAATCTCACCCATGGTTTTGCCATCTTTGGGCACTGGCGTCATTGTTTCTGGATCGGCTACCATAAAAGCTTCTTGCATGGGCGCGCGCACCCCTTGGCGAGCTTTAACCGTAGAGCGTTCGTCGATCGCAAGATCATTCCACTTGTCATGCCAAACATTCACCATGCAGGGGCCATAAGTCTCGGTGAGGCCGTAAACATGTGTTACCTCCCAGCCCATTTTCTCCATGCCCGCAATGACAGCAGCTGGAGGAGCAGCACCCGCCACCATGGCGCGCACTTTATGTGTCACGCTGCGGCGTAATTCTTCCGGCGCATTGTTGAGCAGGTTGAGCACAATGGGCGCACCACAAAAATGCGTCACTCCTTCTTCGCGGATCGCTTTGAAAATCGGTTCGGCGCGCACACTGCGCAGGCAAATGGAAGTGCCTGCGGTCAAAGCCATTGTCCATGCAAAGCACCAGCCGTTGCAATGAAACATCGGCAGCGTCCATAAATAAATCGGCCCGTCGCCCATGCCCCAAGATAGCGCGTTGGAAACCGCGTTGAGATAGGCACCACGATGATGCGTGACCACGCCCTTGGGGTTGCCAGTTGTGCCTGAAGTGTAGTTTAGCGCAATCGGGTTCCATTCGTCTTCTGGCATGGTGATGGCGAACGTCTCACTACCTTTGGCGATGAATTCTTCATAAGTGGTTTTGGAAAGCCGCTCGCCGCCTTCGTAAGTTGGATCGTCAATATCAATCACAGTGATCTTGCGTCCCAAAAGCTTCAATGCCTTTTTCGCAGTGACAGAAAATTCGCGGTCAACAAATAGAATGCGGGCTTCGCCGTGGTTCAGAATGAAAGCAACGGACTCGGCATCAAGGCGCGTGTTGATGGTGTTGAGAACCGCCCCCATCATGGGCACGCCGAAATGCGCTTCAAAAGTTTCCGGCGTATTGGCCCCGAGAAATGCAATCGTATCGCCGTGGCCGTAACCCTTTTTCTTAAGTGCTGAAGCCAGCTTGCGTGAACGCGCGGCAGTCTCAGCCCAACTCTGGCGGCGGAGCCCGTGAATCAGTGCAATGCGCTCAGGATAAACCGCAGCGGTGCGTTCAAGAAAAGTGATCGGCGAAAGCTGCTCAAAATTGGCGGCGTTCTTGTCTAAGTCGCGCGCATAAGGGCTGCGGTGCTTTTTGGCTGGCTTTGCTGGCATTGTTCAGGTTCCCAGTAGTTTTCTGAGGAATAGCTAAAACCATTTTGCACCGCAACACAATGCGGGTTTGCTTTTGATGCGAGATATAAGAGAGGTGTTTTAGCTTGAATCATCCGCGAGGACTGCCGGAAATCCCTAGGGCTTAACCTCAGTGCAAACCTCATTTGACAGTTGTTTATCGCCCTGAGAAACCGCGAGATAATCGTTGCAGTCCTCACCACACAAATAATGCCCAACGTTGAGGCTGTAAGTGAAGCCATTATTGTTGAATTCTAAATTGTAATTGCCACCCGTACCCTGAGGATCATATTTTCCACCGGTGAGTTCAAGCTCCGGCTTGGTCAACAGGCTGTCTCCTTTTTTCCAAGCGAAATAACGCAAGTCGTCGCCATGTTGCTGGGCGCGAATATAAAGCTTCTTCGTTGTGCATTGGAAAGTGACCTTGTCAAAACCTCGAGCACTTGGATAAAGCTTGGCGCCGTCCTGTTTTATTGCGGTTTGCATTGCCTTTTGGTAGGCGGCGGTTTGCGAGTTGATTGCTCTGATTTTGCCTTTTTCAAACCACACCGTGCCATTCAACAATGCAATGCCGCGCCATCCATATTGTTCGGCACCAGCCGTCAGTAAAGCAGGAATGTTTGTTGCATCAAAGAACTCGTCCCAACGGGCTAGAAATTCGTGTGCGTTCTTGATCGAAGCGAGTGGCTTTTCATTTAGCAACGGAAACTGCACGAGATTGGCAACGGCCCGGCGATCATTTTTCCGCAGCGCTATCTGTAATTTTTTGGCGGCGAGATAGTCATTGGCATAAGAAGTATCTTGGGCCCAGCCAATCGAGGATTGTACAAACGGCAGCACTAAAAATAAAAGCAAAAGACTTTTCGAGACTTGCCACCGCATGTGCTGCACCCTCAAAACTTCAAAATTCTGGCGCCCGAAGGGGCGTCTTAATTCATGACCCTATCGCTTCAGGCGAAAGATTTCAATGAACTTGGGCCAAAGCTCAATTCTTGCCATCCCCTTTTAGGCGGTATCCAATTCCTGCTTCAGTCAGTAAAATTTCCGGGTCAGAAGGATCACTTTCGATTTTCTGTCTGATTTGGCCAATCATCACGCGCAAATATTGAACATCATGCATGTGAGCTGGGCCCCATATAACATTCAGTATGTGTTTATGAGTAAGGACGCGGTCGGAATTTTTCACTAACAGCGCAACCAAATCGAATTCCTTTGGTGTTAGGTGAACGGGCTGACCGTTCTTGGTGATCGTGTGTTTTGCAATGTTGATGGTGATGCCATTTGATTGATAAATATTGGTCGCAGCCTCTTCGCCTTTTCTTTCGCGTAAATGCACTCTGATCCGGGCCAACAATTCTCCAATGCCAAATGGCTTATTGATGTAGTCATTCGCGCCCAGATCAAGGGCTTCGATCTTTTCCACTTCACGGTCTCGTGCCGAAAGCACAATAATCGGTACCTGCGACCAACTACGCAGTTCGCGGATAACGTCTTTGCCGTCTTTGTCAGGCAAACCCAAATCAAGCAATATTAAGTCAGGTGCCTTGGTTGCAGCTGTTTTCACAGCTTGTGCAGCTGTCATTGCGGTAATTACTTCAAACTCCCCCGCTTTCAATGCAGGTTCAAGAAAACGCAAAATTTGTGGCTCATCATCAACAATAAGCACAAGAGGCCGGATCATGCGGTTTCCTTCGCCGGAAAACGTACAATGATACGGGTTCCGCGGCCCTTGGCAATTGGGCTTTCAGCTTTGATACTGCCTCCCATGGCCGTGGCGATGCCTCGGCAAATCGCTAATCCCAAGCCTGTGCCAGGGGCGCGACCATCGCCTTGTGCAACACGGTAAAATTTTTCAAAAACATGCTCAAGTTCCGGCGGTGGGATGCCAATGCCTTCATCCTCAACCTTGAGGATGATTTCGTTATCAACTTTTTCAACGACAACGTTGGTGGGTGTTGCGGTCGCTGCATATTTATTTGCATTATCGATCAGGTTGAAAACCAACTGCTCCAGAAGTGCTGCATCACCGCTCACGGTCACGCCGTTTTTTGGCAGCGTTGCAATAATTTTGCGGTGAGGCCAAGTTTGCCTGCCACGGCGGATCGCCGTTGAGACAGCCTCAACCACATCTATTGTCTCGTTAGAAAGCTTGATCGCACCACCTTCAATTTTCGTCATGTCGAGAAGATTGGAAACAAAGCGCGAGAGATGATTGGCTTCTTCTTCGATATTGGCCAAGAGATCGTCACGAACCGGTTTGGACATTTTGTGTTGCAAGCTGCGCAAGCTGGAAACTGATCCAATGATAGAAGCCAAGGGTGTTCTGAGATCATGGGAAATAGAAGATAACAGAGCCGAACGCAGTTTTTCACCTTCGGCGTCTGCACGAGCCTTCGCGACATCGTCTGCAAGCAGGGTGCGCTCCAGTGCAATGGAAACTTGCCCCAGCAACGCTTCCATCATGCGCCGTGACTCCGAAGAAAGCTCAGACCCTGCAGGCCTAACACCCACAACACCCACCACGCCGTGAGGAGACTTCATCGGGTGGTATTGAAATTGGGCATTCGGCAAAGTTTGGGACTTCCAGCCCGCGATTTCACCGTGGCTAAGGCACCAGCGCGCGGCAGTCCAATCGGCGGCTCCTAGGGTATCTTCAGGCGGCACGCCCGATACGATGGCAAGGTCATTATCCTTTTTGAGTAGAACGATAGAATGGCCCTTGGCTGTTGCGGCAGCTTGCGTCGCAACAACCCACATGAGATCATCGATCACAACGGTGGCCGAGAGTTTATGCGATAGATCAAACAAGGTTTCGACTTGGCGCACCCGCGACACAGCAGCATCTGATTGTTCGCGCACTCGACCAGCCAAACCGCCGGTAAAAACCGCGACAAGCAGGAATATGATGAGAGCTAACAGCTCATGTGGCCTTGCGACCGTGAATGTATAAATGGGCTCAATAAAGAAGAAATTATAGGCGAGGAACGACAAGCCCGCAGCAATAACGCCGCTCCACCTGCCGTATGTGATTGCACAAAATAAAACCGCTGCCAGGAAGATCATTGATAAATTCGGGAGCTGGAGAAAATGGTTAGCCACCATTCCGACAAGCACCGCGATGGCAACTGTTAAGGGTGCCGAGACCAAATTTCCAATGGAGAATTTGGGGAGCTTGAACCCGATAGCGATGGGTTGGGATTTGGCCGCCGTCATGACATGGATTGATACGCCTTGCGCCTGTTGCATGAGCTCGTCCGACAAGGAACGGTGGCGAGTTTGCTTCAGGAACCCCGATTTTGAGCGCCCGATGATGATCTGTGTGATGTTTTCGCGCTTTGCAAAGGCTAGGAGTTCGGTTGGTAAGTCCTTTGCACTGAGGCGGGTAGCTTCGGCCCCAAGTCTCGTTGCGAGTTCGAGGTTAGCATCCAGGCGTCTCAGTTTTTCTTCGTTCGGTATTGCGTCATTCGCCTTGGATGCATGCACTGCAATCCACGTTGCATTCAATGCGCCTGCAATTCGTGCCGCTTGACGCACCACGACTTCAGAATACTCATCCCCGCCAACACAGACCAATATCCGATCAGCACTTGGCCATGGCCCCTCAATGGAGCGCTGGCGCAAATAATCAACCATCTGGTCATCAACGCGTTGCGCGGTGCGCCGCAAAGCCAACTCACGCAAAGCTGTGAGGTTGCCAACCTGAAGAAAATTATCTGCGGCCCGCCGCGCATTGTCGGGCAAATAGACCTTGCCCTCCTTAAGGCGTTGGATCAATTCGTCAGGTGTTATATCTACCAGCACAACATCAGCAGCGTTCTCGATGACTGTGTCGGGCACTAATTCACGCACTTTAACGTTGGTGATCGTGGCAACAACGTCCGATAGGCTTTCAATGTGTTGAATATTGAGCGCCGTCCACACATTGATGCCTGAAGCCAATAACTCTTCAACGTCCTGATAGCGCTTGGGGTGACGCGATTCAGGAGCATTGGTATGGGCCAATTCGTCGACGATTATGAGATTTGGCTTGCGGATGAGGGCCGCATCCAGATCAAATTCCATCAACGCGTGGCCGCGATAGGTAATCGCCTTACGCGGCAGAACTTCAAGTCCATCGAGCAAGGCTGCAGTTTCAGGCCGACCATGGGTTTCGACCACACCGATAATCACATCCTTGCCTTCGCTTAGCAAATGTTTTGCACCCGTTAACATCGCATAGGTTTTGCCCACACCGGGCGAAGCGCCAATAAAAATCTTTAATTTGCCGCGCTTTTCATTCGCGACAAGTCCAAGCAGGGCGTCCGCAGAGGGACGTCTATCGTCCGATTCAACCATTCGGTGCCGAGGATAACCTATCTAATGCAAGATTTAGCAATAATACGTTGACGCGGGGCTCGCTGAAAAGCCCTAGAATTGGTTCTTCAGTTTGAGCGGTGACGATGGATTTGATCTGGTCGTTGCTCAGACCTCTGGCTTTGGCCACGCGCGCGATTTGCAAATTTGCAAAGGCCGGCGAAATATGAGGATCCAATCCGCTGCCTGATGCGGTTACAGCATCGGCTGGCAGGGTTTCGGCACCATTGGCAGATTGTAGCTTCTTTACGTCGCCAGCAATTCTGTCCATGAGCGCCTTGGAGGTTGGCCCCAAATTGGAGCCCGATGAATTGGACGCGTCATAACCCTTGTCGCCAGCAGCAGAAGGCCTTCCCCAAAAATATTTGTCCGACGACCAAGCTTGCCCAATGAGGCTTGAACCAATCACCTTTTCATTGACGACAACGGCGCTGCCGTTGGCCTGATTTGAAAATGCCAATTGCCCGATGCCGGTGATGGCCAGTGGATAGGCCAGCCCGGTCAACAGCGTCATGATTAGCAGCATGAGAAAGGCAGGGCGGAAATAAGTCAGCATGATAGTCTCCTTAAGCCAAATGAAGTGCGGCAACGATGAGATCAATAATCTTGATGCCGATGAACGGAACCACAAGGCCGCCCAAGCCATAGATGAGCAGATTACGGCGCAGTAGAGCAGAGGCACCAACTGGGCGGTAAGCGATGCCTTTCAGTGCCAAAGGAATGAGCGCAATGATGATCAAGGCATTGAATATGATTGCCGAGAGAATGGCACTCTGCGGTGAGGTCAAATGCATAATATTCAACGCGCCCAGCTCAGGATATGTCACCACAAACAGAGCTGGGATGATGGCAAAGTATTTGGCCACATCGTTGGCAATTGAAAAGGTGGTGAGAGAACCTCGCGTCATCAACAATTGCTTGCCGATCTCCACAATCTCGATGAGTTTAGTGGGGTTGGAATCAAGATCGACCATGTTGCCTGCTTCACGTGCTGCCTGTGTGCCCGATTGCATGGCAACGCCAACATCGGCTTGCGCCAGGGCAGGCGCATCATTGGTGCCATCACCACACATGGCAATCATGCGGCCGGATTTTTGTTCGGCGCGAATATAGGCCAATTTGTCTTCGGGTGTGGCTTCGGCAATGAAATCATCAACGCCTGCCTCGGATGCGATTGTTGCGGCTGTGACCGGATTGTCACCCGTGACCATCACGGTGCGGATGCCCATGGCGCGCAGCGCGTTGAAGCGCAGCTTGATATCGGGCTTCACCACGTCTTTAAGATGAATCACGCCCACCAGCTTGCCATTATCGGCCACGCCCAGTGGTGTTCCGCCTGAGCGTGAGATGCGGTCAACGGCGCTCTTGAATTCGGCAGGCGCATTAGCTGGCGTTATGCCAACATGTTTGAGAATTGCGTCCACTGCACCTTTGCGCAGTTTGCGTTCTCCCAGATCAATTCCTGAGATGCGCGTTGTTGCGGAAAACTGGATGACATTGGTTTTTTTGCCAGTCAAGTTAGGCTCGGCCAAACCATAGCTTCCCTTACACAGAGCAACGATCGAGCGACCTTCGGGTGTTTCATCGGCGAGTGACGCATAGAGCGACGCTTCGGCAACTTGCTTTTCGGTGACGCCAGCGACAGGCAAGAATGCTGTTGCCAAACGATTGCCATAGGTAATCGTGCCCGTCTTATCGAGGAGCAGTATATCGACATCGCCTGCTGCCTCCACGGCGCGGCCTGATGTGGCAATAACGTTGAAGCGAATGAGACGGTCCATGCCCGCAATACCGATGGCTGACAGCAAACCACCAATGGTGGTAGGAATCAGTGTCACGAGCAGGGCGACGAGAACGGTGATTGAAAGTGTGGTGCCAGAATATCCAGCCAATCCCCAAAGGGTTACAACTGCAATCAGAAAAATCAGTGTTAGGCCTGCTAATAAAATGGAAAGAGCCAATTCATTTGGGGTTTTCTTCCGCTCTGCGCCTTCGACCAAGGCAATCATGCGGTCGATGAATGTGTTGCCGGGTGCTGAGGTAATTTTTACCTTGATCCAATCGGATAAAACTGTGGTGCCGCCTGTAACTGCCGAACGATCGCCACCGGACTCGCGGATAACGGGAGCTGATTCGCCAGTGATTGCCGATTCATTAACCGATGCGATGCCCTCAACCACTTCGCCGTCAGCGGGGATCAGATCTCCAGTTTCGACCAATACAACATCGCCCGGCACAAGAGCTGTGGCGGGGACTTTGCTGAAAACACGGTCATTGGTTTCAGGCATGACGAGGCGTTTGGCCATCGTATCCGTACGCGTGCGGCGCAGTGCTTCGGCCTGGGCTTTGCCGCGCCCCTCGGCCACTGCTTCAGCAAAATTGGCAAATAGAACAGTAAACCATAGCCACAGCGCAATTTGACCAGAAAACCACGCAGTACCATTATGGCCCAACAGATCGCGCACCCAGAAGGCTGTGACCAATGCGGCCACAACTTCAGTCACAAAGATCACCGGATTTCGCATCAAAGTTCGCGGATTCAATTTCGCCAACGCGTCTTTGGTGGCCTGCGTAATAATTGCGCCGTTGAATAATGCGGGTGCAGTTGTTGCAGTTGTCATGTTGATTGCTCCAATCAGAATGTTTTGCCAGCGAGCATCAAGAAATGCTCAACGATGGGGCTAAGCGCCAGTGCGGGAAAATATTGCAAACCACCAAGGATCAAAACCACGCCAGTGAGCAGGGCGACGAACATTGTGCCATGGGTTGGGAAGCTGCCTGATGATGCAGGAACTTTGGTTTTGGCGGCCAGAGATCCGGCAATGGCCATCATCGGCACGATGTAAGCAAAGCGGCCGAGGAACATCGTAATACCAAGAGTGGTATTATACCAATTGGTATTGGCGTTAAGCCCTGCAAAGGCCGATCCGTTATTGCCTGCTGAGGATGAGTAGGCGTAGATAATTTCAGATAAGCCATGTGGGCCAGCGTTGGCCAAGCTTGAAAGTGCCAAGGGTAACATTGCCGAGACAGAACTAAAGCCGAGAATGACCATTGGCAAGATGAGCAGCGCCAATATGGCGAGCTTCATCTCTCTCGCCTCGATCTTCTTGCCAAGATAATCAGGCGTGCGCCCGACCATTAAGCCAGCGATAAATACCGTCAGCACGGCGATGACAAGAATGCCGTAGAGGCCTGAGCCGACGCCGCCGGGCAATACTTCGCCAAGCTGGATCATGAAGAGTGGAACAAGCCCGCCCAGCGGCGTCAGCGAAGCGTGCATCGCATTGACAGCACCGCAAGAAAGACCAGTTGTGGCCACGACAAACAACGCTGTCATGGCTTGGCCGAAGCGCAATTCCTTGCCTTCCATGTTACCCAATGAAGGGTCAACACCAAGGGCTTGAATGATGGGGTTGCCACTGGTCTCTGCCCAATAGACAATTGCTGTGCCGACGACGATGAATAGCCCCATGGTAATGAGCAGTGCGCGGCCTTGACGCTTATCGCCAACCATATTGCCAAACATGAAAGGCATGGCGGCTGAAACAACCAGCATCGCAAAAATTGAAAGGTAGTTAGACCAAGCGGAAGGATTTTCAAAAGGATGGGCCGAGTTGGCGTTGAGGAACCCACCGCCATTTGTGCCCAATTGTTTGATCGCTTCTTGGCTGGCCATCGGGCCATAAGCGATGGTTTGCTTGGCGCCTTCCAGGGTGATTGCATCCATTGAACCATGCAAGGTTTGCGGAATGCCTAAAGCCATATAGGCAACAGCAACAACAATGGACAGCGGCAGCAATATGTAGAGCGTTGATTTGACCAGGTCGTCCCAGAAATTGCCTAGCGTAGTGGCGGAACTGCGCGCGAAGGCCCGCGTGAAAGCCACAGCCAGTGCAATGCCGGTTGCCGCGGATAAAAAGTTATGAACGGTGAAACCTGCCATTTGCACAAAATGGCTCATGGTGGTTTCGCCGCCGTAAGCCTGCCAATTGGTATTAGTGACAAAACTCATAGCAGTATTGAAGGACAAAGCTTCTGGTACAGCGGCAAAACCTTGGGGATTGAGCGGAAGAAAGCCCTGTAAGCGCATCAGTGCATACAAAACCACGAAGCCCGCGGCGTTGAATGCCAACATCGCAAGTGTATAGGCACCCCAACTTTGTTCAGTTGGTGAGATGCCAGACAATCTGCTGATCATGCGGTCAATCGGCATAAGAATGGGCGAGAGCAATGTGCGCTTACCGGTAAATACAGCGGCCATATAACCACCTAAAGCCCATGCGACGGTTACGACTAGCGCAAGCAAAATGATAATCTGAGACCAGCCAGCAAATGTCATGGCATATCCTTTTGAATAATTGGGTTAGTATTTTTCCGGATGCAGCAACGCGTGAACCAGATAGGCTCCAAGACCAATTGCCACGATTAAGCCGATAAATGCGTCTGCCATGATCGGCCTACAACTGATCGCAGAAATGAACATAGGCGGCGGCCAGAAAAAACAATCCGACGCCAAGAGCGAGATAAAGCAAGTCAAACATGAATGTCTCCTTGAAGAAAGTCATTCGAACAATGACTCAATGGGACATAAGTTTGCGATACGGATTCCTCGGGCTGGCCATAAGGAACTCATAAGTTTCAGAATTTGAGGCATTTAAAGCCAGAATAGAAGTTCGACCTATTTTTGTCGGTCGACTGGCCAGTGGCGAAAGTCGGCGACGTGAAAATAAATCCTAAACTATCGGCTTTCTGGAATTCAAACTTCAGCGTTTCGTAAGAGAAAACGAAACGCTGGCGGCGGAGGATATTTGGTGCCCTGAAGAGGACTCGAACCTCCACGATGTTACTCGCGTGGACCTGAACCACGTGCGTCTACCAATTCCGCCATCAGGGCATTCAGGATGTGGGCTTCTAAGCGGCCCAGAGGTGCAATGTCAATCGCAACAAATGAAAGGGCGGAAAGCATCAAGCCTTCCGCCCCAATTGATTTCAAACGCGAGAGTAAATTATTTGCAAGCGTTCAAATTGGCCATGGCCTTTTCGGCATTGGCTTGGCTGTCATACATCTTGGTGCCAACATCCATCATCGTCTTGCCGTCGGCAACCTTGTCGGTCACCATGCACTTTTTGGTCTTGGCATCGGTTTCGACATAGAAGCCCTTAGGAGCCATTTTAGGAGCCATGGCATCAGCGCCACCGCACACCTTCAACATGGCCATAGCCTTTTCAGCATTGGCTTGGCTGTCATACATCTTGGTGCCAGCATCCATGGCCATTTTGCCGTCTGGAGCTTTGTCTGTCACCGAGCACTTGTGGGTTTTAACATCTTGGCTGACGTAAAAGCCAGGTGTTGCGGTTGCTGCAAATGATGAAACGCTGAATGCTGCAAGAACTAAGCTTGTCCCGAGAATGTTCTTAATCATGGAAATTTCCTTTTGTGTTGGAATGAACCCGAATTAGACTAGCGTCCAAATTCACGAGTTCAAACTTATGCCAACCCATTGCCTGCGATTGTGACAAGAATAAGTGCGCGCGCTCGCAAAAGCAGTATTTGCATTTTAGACTGAGGGCATTAAAAGCAGCCCAAATGCTACGAACTTTAAGGACTTTGGCACGTGCAGCAGCAAAATTCTGATAAACTCGTTACCATCATCGGCGGTTCTGGCTTTGTGGGCCGCCACGTCGTGCGCGCTCTTGCTAAACGTGGCTACCGAATCCGTGTGGCTTGCCGCAGGCCAGATCTAGCCGGCCATGTTGTACCGCTGGGTGTACCGGGCCAGATTGTGCCAGTTCAAGCCAATGTGCGTTATCCAGCTTCTGTGGCTGCCGCCTGTGATGGCGTCTATGCAGTCATCAACCTGGCCGCCGTGTTTCAATCCAGTGGCGCGCAAACTTTTGCGGGCGTGCATGTGTTTGGTGCAGAAGCCGTGGCCAAGGCCGCCAAGGCCACACAGGCGCAAGTCTTCATCCACATGTCTGGTCTTGGTGCGGATGATGCCCAGAGCGACAGCGCTTATGTGCAATCTCGCGGGCGCGGCGAGGCCAAAGCACGAGCCGCTTATCAAGGCGCAATCATTTTGCGCCCATCAGTGATTTTTGGGCCAGAGGATAAGTTCTTCAACAGATTCGCCGTCATGGCGCGCTTTTCGCCGGTTTTGCCAGTGATCGGCGCTGCCACGAAGTTACAGCCAGTGTTTGTGGGCGATGTGGCAGAGGCTGTGGCGCGGCTGGTGGATCTTGGTGTGGCCGATGGCAAGACCTATGAGCTGGCTGGGCCAGATGTGAAGACCATGCGCCAAATCATGTCTTATGTATTGGATGTCACTTACCGCAAGCGCCTGCTCATCAACTTGCCATTTCCAGTGGCCTCTCTCATCGGCACTCTCGTGGGCTGGTTGCCAGCAGCACCCATAACATCGGATCAAGTTGAAGTTTTGAAAACTGACAATGTCGTTTCCGCCGCAGCCGTTAGCGAAGGCCGCGACTTAAAAGGCCTCGGCGTTGTAGCACGTGGATTTGATGGCATTGTGCCAAGTTATCTTTACCGCTTCCGCAAGGCCGGCCAGTTCACTGCGCCGACAGCCGCCGCGGAATAATCAGAGAGGGCGCTGAACCTCTCATGGCCAAACTTTATCATTTCGCCCTTGATCCTTTTTCGCGCCGCATCAGGCTGGCGCTTGCGGAAAAGGGTGAGGTTGTTGAACTGATAGATGAAAAGCCTTGGGCACCAAGTGAGCGTTTGATTGATCTGAACCCTACTGGTCTAACACCAGTTTTTGTTGAAAATTCAGGACGTTCTATCGCAGGCGTTGAAGCACTGGGTGAATTCCTTGAAGAGAATTCTAAAGGAAAATCATTATTGCCAGGCAAGGCTTATGAGCGTGCCGAAGTGCGCCGCTTGGTCGCGTGGTTTGATGTGAAATTTTATAATGAAGTAACAGAGCCTTTGCTGAATGAAAAAGTGGTGAAACGTTTTGCAAAAACTGTTTCGCCACCGGATATGTCGCGGGTTCGTATTGCCTTGCAGCGCTTGCGCCCACATTTGGATTATCTTTCCTTGTTGGCCGAAGAGCGCGCTTGGCTGGCCGGCCCCGAATTGTCACTGGCTGATTTGGCTGCGGCCGCACATCTTTCGGTGTTGGATTATCTGGGTGATGTGAACTGGGCTGAAAACCCAGTGGCTAAATCATATTACCAGCGCATTAAATCACGGCCCTCGTTCCGCACGCTGTTGGCTGATGCGCTGCCCGCCATGCCGCCTGCGGCACATTATGCCGATCTTGATTTCTGAACTTCGTGCCCGCGCCAAAGCCGAAGGCTTTGATGCTTGTGGAGTTGCGCCTGCAAAACTGCCGGACGAAATCGCTGCGAATTTACAAGCCTTCATCGAAGGCGGGAACCACGGCACAATGGATTGGATGGAAGGCACTTATGCGCGCCGCGCCTCGCCTGATGCGATGTGGCCACAGGCTAAAAGCGCCATCGTGCTAGCCACCAATTATAATCAAGGGCTTGATGCCTTTGCGCGGGCACAACAGAAATCCATCGCCAACATTTCCACTTATGCCCTGAACCGCGACTATCATGACGTGATCAAAGGCAGGCTCAAGCGGTTGGCCGTGTGGTTTGCCAAAGCAGCAAACGCTGAGGTGAAGGTTTTTGTTGATACAGCACCACTCATGGAAAAGCCCTTGGCGGCATTGGCAGGCATCGGCTGGCAGGGCAAACACACTAATTTGGTTTCGCGCGAATTAGGTTCGTGGTTTTTTCTGGGGGTTATTCTCACTGATGCTTTGCTTCCATTGGGAGAGCCGGAGGTTGACCATTGCGGAACATGTCGCGCTTGTCTTGATATTTGCCCCACACAGGCCTTCACGGCAGAGCGCCAGATTGATGCGCGGCGCTGCATTTCATATCTCACAATTGAATATAAGGGAGAAATCCCACTTGAGTTTCGTAAGAGCATCGGCAATCGGATTTATGGCTGTGACGATTGCTTGGCGATTTGCCCATGGAATAAATTTGCTGAGGCCTCTCACGAAATTAAATTCGCAGCACGTGAAGACTTAATCGCACCACCATTGACTGAGCTGCTTCAACTTGATGATAAAACGTTTCGCGCAAAATTCTCAGGCTCACCTGTCAAACGCATTGGCCGGGAAAGCTTCATTCGCAACTGCCTGATCGCCGCTGGAAATAGTGGTGATAAAAATTTGCGCGGCCCCGTTCAAACTCTATCGCATGATCCTTCGCCCATCATTGCTGAGGCGGCACAATGGGCACTAAGAGAGCTGGCATGAAACACCTCTTGTGTTTTGGATTTGGTTTCACTGCCGAACATCTCGCCAAGATTTTGCCGCATGATGAATTGCGCATCAGTGGAACAGCGCGCACTGTTGATGGTGTTGGGCACATGGTCTCTGTTGGTGTTAACGGATTTGAGTTTGATCAGTTGGATGAAATTCCCGCTGACATAACTCACATCCTGTGTTCCATCCCGCCAGATGAACATGGCTGCCCAGCAGCATTGAAATTTCGCTCGCAATTGCAGCGCCCATTTCAATGGACTGCCTATCTCTCCACCACTGGGGTATACGGCAATCACGATGGTAGCTGGGTGGATGAGGAAACACCTCTCACCCCAAATTCAGGCCGCGCCCGCAGACGGGTGTTGGCCGAACAGCAATGGCAGGAATTTGGCGCGCATATATTTCGCCTGCCCGGTATTTATGGCCCAGGCCGCAGCCAGCTGGACTCCGTTAAAGATGGTACGGCGCGTCGCATCATTAAACCAAACCAAATTTTCAGCCGCATTCATGTAGAGGATATTGCCTCTATTCTCGCGGCCTCAATCGCTAAACCTAATGCGCACCGCGTTTACAATGTGGCGGATGACGAGCCTTGCCCACCGCAAGATGTGGTGGCTTATGCCGCGCAGCTATTGGGTGTCGCGCCACCGCCAGAAATTAAATTTGAAGAAGCCAATCTCTCACCGATGGCGCGAAGTTTTTACGATGAATCAAAACGTGTCTCCAATGCACGCATCAAGACTGAACTTGGCGTTGTACTTAAATATCCAAACTACCGTTTGGGATTAAAGGCGCTGCTCTAACTAAGCCCCATCGGCTCGCTCGGCCAATCTTAGCGCAGTGTCACACATCAAACGCAGATTGCCGGGCGTAGAAAGCCGATGGTCTCCGCCTTTGATGAAAGTGATCGTAACATCTCCTCCGCGTAAACCGTCAAAAGTTGAAAGAGCATGGCTTGGCGGAACCTCATGATCATTGCTGCCTTGCAGGATGCGTGTGGGAAAAGGTACATCCAACCCCTTCTCCAACAGCAAATGGTTTTCACCATCGCTAATCAACTCGGCGGTGATTTCATATGGCTCACCATAATAGGATGGCTCTAAATATATACCGTCGCGGTTTAATGCGGCGCGCGCTCTTACATCATATTTGTCCCACATCAACACCTTGGTCATGTCGGTGGCAGGGGCCAAAAGCACCAAGCCCGCAACGCGGTGGTAAGCCAAAGCGTCTTCCACTTTCAGCCGCGCCACCAAGAGTTGGGCGAGCCAGCCTCCCATAGATGAGCCAACGACGATCACTTTCGATTTTGTGTGGGCCAAAAACATATGCATAGTTTGTTCTAACCACGCACTTATTCTGCCTTCAGTGAAAGCGCCGGAAGATTGGCCATGGCCGGAATAATCAAAGCGCAAAGTCCGGCGTCTGGTGGTGCGTGCAAGTTCACCCAGCGCCTCAGCTTTCTTGCCCGTCATGTCAGATTTAAAGCCACCCAAAAACATGAAGCTGGTGCGGCCCACATCATCCTGCGCCCCATCGATGATATAGGCCAGCTCAACCCCGCCCAGAGAGCGGTCTTTTATGACTTGTGGCATGGCTTCAACCCTCGTACTTTTTCATCTGGCCCCGCTTGACGTAGCATAGGTTTATCCTGTCTAAACCGCTGGCTTATTAGCGCATGGGGCCTGAGAGTCGAAAGGCCGTTGCGTTGATAATTGGGCCGCCACTCGGCAATCCTGCCTTTTGCGCCCATCTTTAGGAGATTTTAGCTACTTGGTCCTTCCACCACGCCCAATGCCGCCTAAGCGGCCCTCGCCACCGCGTCGTTCGCCTCTTGAAGCGCCGACCAAGGAAGAAGCCCACAAAATCAACAACCGCATCGACAGCCGCGACGTGCGTCTGATCGATGCTGATGGCAACAACGTCGGTGTTGTGCCGACAAGGCAGGCCATGATTATGGCCGATGAGGCAGGCCTCGATCTGGTTGAGATATCACCCGATGCCAACCCGCCCGTTGCCAAAATTCTCGATTATGGCAAGTTCAAATTCCAAGAACAGAAACGCTTGGCTGAAGCGCGCAAAAAACAGCGCGTGGTTGAAATCAAGGAAATCAAGCTTCGCCCCATGATCGACGATCATGATTTTGAAACCAAGTTGAAAGCCGCCAAACGCTTTTTTGAAGAAGGCGACAAAGTGAAATTCACCTTGCGTTTCCGTGGCCGTGAAATGGACCATCAAAATCTGGGCTATCAGCTTTTGCTTAAAGTTAAGACCGAAACGCTGGAGATTGCCAAAGTGGAGCAGGAGCCACGCTCTGAAGGCCGCCAGATCATTATGGTTTTGGCGCCCAAAGTGAAACAATAGGCAGTTCATCGCAATTTATCCACATTCACAGGCAAAGAAACTGGCGCGAGACAAAATCATGCGCCAGTTTTTTATTTTCATCATCTGTATCTTCTGCGTGACACCATCCCACGCTGAGGTTCTCACCTCCGGCAATGTGCAGATCACTTGGAAGGTGGTGAATCGCTTTCGCTTCTTCCGCGATCCGGCTGTGTTTCAAGAACACGAGCGTGCCTGGCGTGAATATGCCAGCCGCGTTGCGCCGCGTTCGGGCAATGCTGATGACTCAGGCAATCTCTTGGCTTCAAGCTCAGTGCTGGGCACCGAGCATGTATTGAACGACCGCTTTATTCCGTTCACCGATGAACTGCGCCGTGGCTTCGATTGGCGCGGCTGGGCCGCAAGAGCCACCGACAAGACCTGCTATGATCCTAAAACTCACAGCCATTCGGCCTGCGGCGGGATTGATGCTTACGTTGTGCCGCGGGCGCATGAAATTGAGATTTCTTTGCGTAGCTTGGCGGAAGATGTATCGCTTGAAGGTCATACCTGCCATTGGCACATTGGCAATGATATTGAACAGGAAGGACCTTGCGAAAAGCCCATTCGCGCGCTTGTGCCTTATCCTGACGGAATAACTATAACTGTGAATGCCGATGATGAACGCCCCATCAGCCTTGATGTGGCGGTGCGCGATCTACTGATCGTTGGCTTAGGTGATAGCTTTGCTTCAGGCGAAGGCAACCCCGATGTACCGGTTAAACTTGATGAGCAAAGGCGTTCTCAAAGCCTTTATCCCACGCGCGCCATAGACGGGGCACAGGGTTCAGCTTTATGGCTTGATCGGTTGTGCCACCGCTCGCTTTATTCTTATCAGCTGCGTGCTGCCATGCAGGTGGCGATTGAAAACCCGCAAGTTTCAGTCACTTTCCTAGGTCATGCCTGTTCGGGTGCGGCCGTTGATAAGGGCTTGATCGGGCCGCAATCTTATGTGGAATTCAAAAGTGATAATGCTTCAGCGGCTTCGCCAGTGGTGCAAGCCTTCACGGGCGGCAAGGATGACAGCGAATTCGCTTGGCTGTTGCGTGAATTATGTGTGGTCGCACCCGTCAAAGATCAGGGCCTGTGGACTTGCCCCGGCAACAAGTTCCGCCGCAGCGTTGATTATGTTTTCTTATCTGTGGGTGGCAATGATATTGGCTTTTCGGGTCTAGTCAGTTGGACCACATTACGCCAGGGCGCTTTGACCAAATTGGCCAGCTGGGCAGCGGTGACCGTCTCACCAAACCAGTTCCAAGCCAATATCGAAAACATTTTGCCCACTGCCTATGAGCACCTCGCACGCCAGCTTGAAAAAGCTATGCCACTGCCATCAGGCAAATTGGGTTATGATCCATCGCATGTGATCTTGACGGCCTATCCTGATATTTTGGCCGATGAAAAAGGCGAAACATGCCGTGGGGTGGGCAATAGCGGGGAGAGAGAGGATGATTTTGCGGCCAACCGGTCGATGGATCGCTATTCAAATTGGTTGGTTGTAAACCAAGATAAAGTTGATGCCGCACACTCTGAATTGGAACTGCTTTACAAAAGCATGAAGTCCCTCGCAGAAGCCAATGGCTGGACTTTCGCTGGTCGCGCCCACACTGATAAGCCATTTCGTGGTCATGGCTTCTGCGCAAGAGATCCGGGGCGTGATGGCGATCCCGCTGAGGTGTTAATGGTGCCATGCTGGGGCGCGGCCGCACGCAATACCCAATCTTGCCAACCAGGCATATTGGGCCAAGGCACAGGCTGGCGACCTTATAATCCAGCCACGCAGAATTATCCTTATGCGCTGCGCCAGCGCTGGGTTCGCACAATCAATGATGCCTTCATGGTGATTAATCAAAAGATCGTTGACCATTCTGGTCAAGTTGATGAGGCTTCTTCGGTGCGTGACTTTACTGAAACGACAGGTGCGATGCACCCCAATGCCGAAGGCAATGCCGCCTTAGCAGATGCTATGTTAATGGATTTGCGGCCAGCCATCGCCAAGCTGTTGGATGGTGAATAGGTAGCCGAGTCAACATTGTCAATCAAGGCTGCAATAAATCCTCCATAAGCTATTGCGGTGGCGGCATAACACAGCTAAATGTCAATCATGGATGACAAAACTGAAAATCCATCAGATGTCGAAAGCATTCGAACGCTGGTCTATTTTCTTGGATTAGTAATTGATCATCAATTCAGAGAGCTGCGCCGCGGAACTCCCTATGAGCGAGTAAGGCCCTCTGACATTCGCGTGTTTGTAAGGGCATCCCACAAGCCCACAACCATTTCGAGTATAGCGCGCGAACTGCATATCTCACGGCAGGCCGCCCATAAATCATTGATCAGACTACAGGAACTTGGTGTTGTAGAGGTGTTGGCTTTGGAAGGTAACCGCCGAGACAAGCAGGTCAAAATTACCCGTCGCGGGCGTATGGCGGGAACAACGGCCGCACAACAAACTTACAAAATCGAATGTGGTTTAGCTGAAGTGCTTGGCGAAGACGTATGGCGCAGCTTTCACGATAGCATCAAAAAACTGGTGCAGGCCTTTGCCAAAGACCTGTAGAAATCAAACATCACAGATTAGTTCTGTTAGAGCTCATTAAGAGGCGTTGATATCCGCAAGGATGGTTTGGAAGGCGGTCATGAGGGACCCGTGAAGAAGCGGCATCGAAACCACGAGTACTGCGCTCATCGCCGCTGCGATCAAGGTATATTCAATGGCGGTCGCGCCAACATCATCAAACAAAAATTTCTTGAACATCGTAATCTCCTTGGCAATTATTAGCCAGTCCGGCGTTAACTGGGGGTTTAATACAGCTCGAAAATTTGCCTAAGAACGAGAGGTTTGCCCGCATTACCCCGAGTTGCCGTTTATTTAGTTAATGCCAGCTTAGCGTGATGGGCTTGCAAGCCACGGTTTTTTCTGCTTTATCCGCCCACACTTCACCCAATTTAGTGAGGTTCACAACCGCCTGGCCTGTGTAAGGGCATGCCATGGCGGTTTTAGCAATGCTTATAAGGAATAGCAAAATGCCCAAAATGAAGACGAAATCCGCTGCCAAAAAACGGTTCAAAGTGACCGCTTCCGGCAAGGTTCGTGCAGGTGCTGCTGGCAAACGCCACGGCATGATCAAGCGCACGAAAAAGCAAATCCGCAATCAGCGTGGCACAATGATTTTGGCTCCAGGCGATACCCGCTTGGTCAAAATTCATATGCCATATCTTGCCAAGTAAGAGGAGAGTAACCCATGCCACGTTCAAAAGGCGGCGTTGTTGCTCGCCGCTCACACAAAAAAGTTCTCAAGGCCGCAAAAGGCTATTTTAACCGCCGCAAAAGCGTTTTCCGCGTTGCCGTTCAGGCCGTGGAAAAGGCCGGTCAATATGCTTACCGCGACCGCCGCACCAAGAAGCGCAATTTTCGTGCTCTTTGGATTCAGCGCATCAATGCTGCAACCCGCGAACTCGGCATGACTTACGGTCGATTTATTTACGGCCTGGACAAGGCCGGAATTGTGGTTGACCGCAAGGTACTTGCTGATCTTGCAGTTCATGACGCAGCAGCTTTTGCTGTGCTCGTTGATAAGGCAAAGGCTGCGCAACCAGCAGAGCCTGCAAAAGCAGCTTAAGCTTTACACAATTTTGATAGACCTTGACCGGGCCTCTGTGGCGTTTCAATACGCCTAGAGGCCCGGTTTTATTTTGACCAGTCCACCCGTCATTCCCGCGAAGGCGGGAACCCAGCTTTTCCCACGCGGCTGAATTCAAAGCTGGGCCCCTGCCTTCGCAGGGGTGACGAAGAGAGAGAATGCTAATGTCTGATCTAATATCGCTTGAATCTGAAATTCTAGCCCAAATCTCAGCCGCTTCTGATGAAGCCACCATCGAAGCTGTGCGCGTATCAGCGCTAGGCAAAAAGGGCCAGATCTCAGAGCGCATGGGCGCGCTTGGCAAAATGGCGCCTGATGAACGCAAAGCTGTGGGTGCTGCACTCAATGTTTTAAAAGACAAAGTGAGCGAAGCTTTAGTGCAGCGCAAAGCTGTTGTGGCCGAAGCGGCGTTAGAAATCCGCCTCGCTACCGAAAAGATCGATATGACTTTGCCCACGCGCCCCCAAAGCGTTGGCACCATCCACCCCGTTTCCCAAGTATGGGAAGAAGTGGTGCAGATTTTTGGTGATCTTGGATTCTCAGTGGCCGAAGGCCCGCATATTGAGGATGATTTTCATAATTTTGATGCACTCAATATGCCGCCGGATCATCCAGCGCGCCAGGAACATGACACTTTCTATTTTAACGAAAAGTCTGATGGTACGCGCATGGTTCTGCGCACGCATACCTCGCCAGTGCAAATCCGAACCATGCTCAGCCAAAAGCCACCGATTAGAATTATCGCGCCCGGCCGCACGTTTCGCAGTGACTCAGACATGACGCACACGCCCATGTTTAATCAGGTGGAAGCTTTGGTGATTGATGAGGTGACACACCTTGGTAACCTCAAATGGATCTTGCAAGAATTCTGCAAAGCCTTCTTTGAGGTGGACGATGTGAAAATGCGTTTTCGCGCTTCGCATTTTCCTTTCACTGAGCCTTCGATGGAAGTTGATATTCAATATGCGCGTGAAGGCGGGCAGTTGAAAATTGGTACGGGCGACAAGTGGCTGGAGATTCTAGGCTCCGGCATGGTGCATCCCAATGTCATCAAGGCTGGTGGGCTTGATCCAGAAAAGTACCAAGGCTTCGCCTTTGGTATGGGGTTGGATCGTCTGGCCATGTTGAAATACGGCATCCCAGATTTGCGCGCGTTTTTCGAATCCGATCTCAGATGGCTCAGACATTACGGATTCCGTGCGTTGCAGGTTCCTACTCTCGCAGGAGGCCTGTCCTAAATGTCCTCGCCCGCAAAGCGGGAGAGGAAAGGGGCCCGCGCCGAAGGCGTGGGATAGGTGAGGGGAATGAGAAATGACGAAAATCTCAAAGCGGCAAAATCATTGCGCAAGTCAACCACAATGCCAGAAGCAATACTTTGGGAACAGCTTCGCAATCGCCAGCTCGAAGGTTTCAAGTTCAGACGCCAAGCTCCGATTGGAAAATACATTGTCGATTTTGTCTGCTCAGAAAAAATGCTGGTCGTGGAACTTGATGGCTGGACTCATTCCACGCCTGACGAAATTGCGCATGATCAACACCGGACTTCTTTTCTCAATGCTGAGGGCTTTCGCGTGATACGCTTTACAAATATCGAAGCCATGCAAGACATAGATGGATTGTTAAAATTGATTTTAGACGAGTTGCAGAAATGAACCGCACTTCCCCTCACCTATCCCAACTTTGCAAGGGCAAAGTTTGGCCCCTTTCCTCTCCCGCAAGCGGGCGAGGACGTTTAGGAATATCAAAATGAAATTTACCCTCTCCTGGCTCAAGCAACATCTCGATACGCAAGCCTCAACAGATGAAATCCTCGAAGGGTTGGTCGGTGTTGGTTTGGAAGTTGAAGAAGTAACTGACAAATCCAAACAACTTGCCGCCTTCAAAGTGGCCAAAGTTCTGGAAGCCGAAAAACATCCAAATGCAGATAAGCTGAAACTCTGCAAGGTGGAAACTGATGCCGGCATCAAGCAAGTGGTTTGCGGTGCACCCAATGCGCGCGCTGGCATGAAGGCCATCATCGCACTGCCCGGCGCTGTGATTCCAGCCACCGGCGAGACGTTGCAACTGGGCAGCATCAGAGGCCAAGAATCCCAAGCCATGATGTGTTCCGAGCGTGAGCTGATGCTCTCCGAAGAACACAACGGCATCATCGAAGTCACAGGGGATTGGCCAGTAGGTACTTCTGCTGCTGTGGCTCTCGGCCTCAATGATCCGATGATTTATATCAAGGTGACAGCCAACCGACCCGATGCGCTAGGCGTTTATGGCCTCGCGCGCGATCTCGCCGCCAAGGGCTTGGGCACATTAAAGCCGCTTAAAGCCGATGCAGTGAAGGGTACTTTTAAATCGCCGATAGCTGTTTCGATTGCGCCTGATAATAATAGTTGCAAATTTTTTGTCGGCCGTTATTTCAAAGGTGTGAAAAATGGCCCATCGCCGAAGTGGTTGCAAGACCAGCTTCGCGCCATTGGATTACGGCCAATTTCGGCCTTGGTGGACATAACCAATTATATGACCTTCACCTATGCCAGACCTTTGCATGTGTTCGACGCAGACAAGGTTCACGGCAACATCACCGCACGAATGGCCAAAGATGGCGAGAAACTCTTGGCACTTGATGGCAAAACGTATGGGCTCACGTCAACGATGACGGTGATCGCTGACGACAAGAATGCCGAAGGCATTGCGGGAATTATGGGTGGGGAAGCCAGCGGTTGCACGGAGACCACGACGAATGTGTTTCTTGAAGCGGCCTATTTCGATCCACGCCAAACCGCAGCCACTGGCCGCAAGCTCTCAATCCACTCCGATGCGCGTTACCGTTTTGAGCGCGGCATAGATCCTGCCTTCACGCAAGTGGGCGCTGAAATCGCCACACGCATGATTTTGGATTTGTGCGGCGGCGAGGCCTCTGATCTGGTGATCGCAGGCGCAGTGCCCAACACAACACGTAGTTTCACTTTACGCAAAACCCGCGTGAAAACTTTAGGCGGCGTCGATATTCCGTGGGCGGAGCAATTACGCATCTTGCGTGATCTCGGTTTTGTCACCTCTGACGACGGCATGGCGCAAGTTCCAAGCTGGCGGCCCGACGTAAATGGTGAGGCTGATCTGGTGGAGGAAATCTGTCGCAATCATGGCCTCGATAAAGTGCCCAACGCGCCAATGAGCCGCCCGCATGATATTGCGCGACCCATTCTCAACCCATTGCAAAAGCGCATGCTGGCTTCGCGCCGAACATTGGCCACCCGCGGCTTTAATGAATGTGCAACTTGGGCTTTCCTACCCGAAGCTCAGGCGAAATTATTTGGTGGCGGCCAACAGGAGCTGAAACTCTCTAATCCGATCTCGTCTGAACTGTCAGACATGCGGCCTTCACTGCTGCCCAATCTCATCGCCGCAGCTGGCCGCAATGCGGCGCGCGGCTTTGTTGATGTGCAGCTTTGCGAGGTAGGCCACGCTTACGCTGGCGATAAAATGGCGGATGAAACTCTGCGCGCGAGCGGTATCAGACGCGGTGCTTTCATGGCGCGAAGCGCACAGGGTGGTGCGCGCAATGTTGATGCATTCGACGCCAAGGCTGATGTGTTGGCCGTGATTGAGGCGTGCGGCTTGGCCGCTTCGTCCATGCAAGTGGTGCAAGGTGCAGCTCCTTGGTATCATCCCGGCCGCAGTGGCACGATACAGCTTGGGCCACAAAATAAAATTGCTATGTTTGGCGAAATTCATCCACCCATTTTGAGCGCGATGGATGTGAAAGGGCCATTGGTCGCCTTTGAAATCATTCTCAATGCGTTGCCCGCATCGAAGCAAAAATCCGCCTCTCGCGCCGCACTCAGCTTTTCTGATCTTCTGCCAGTGTCGCGTGATTTTGCTTTTGTGGTGGATGATAAAGTACAAGCCGCAGAACTCATCAAAGCCGTCAAGGGTGTGGACAAACTCATCATTGCCGAGGCGCAGGTGTTTGACGTCTATCAGCTTGAAGGCGGCAAAAAATCACTCGCCGTTGAGGTCATGCTACAGCCCAAAGATAAAACCTTCACCGATGCTGACATTGAAGCGATTTCCGCTAAGATCGTGGCCACGGCAAATAAAGCGGTTGGCGCAACCCTCAGAGGATAAGTCATGACTCCAGCAACGGCGACGGCACTGAAAAAACTCAAGGCTCATCACAAGTCGCAAAAGCTGAACATGCGGCAGGTCTTTGCCAAGGATGCTAAACGCTTTGAGAATTTTTCAGCTCGCTTAGATGACATGCTTCTGGATTATTCCAAATGTGGTGTTTCTGCCAAAACCATGCAGTTGCTTTTTGCCATAGCCAAATCCGCCAAGGTTGAAGCAGCACGTGATCACATGATGCGCGGTGATATCATCAACACCACAGAACACCGAGCCGTTTTACACACCGCACTTCGGCGCCCGAAATCTGAAATGGTTTTTGTGAATGGGCATAACGTGGTGCATGATGTGCATGATGTGCTTGAGGCCATGTCGCGCTTTGCCACCGACATTCGTAAAAGCAATATCACTGATGTGGTGAATATCGGCATTGGTGGTTCCGATCTTGGCCCCGCCATGACGACATTGGCTTTGGCTCCATACCATGACGGCCCGCGCGCACATTTTGTGTCGAACGTTGACGGCGCAGATATGGCCGACAAGTTGAAGGGCCTGAACCCAGCAACCACTTTATTCATTGTGGCGTCTAAAACTTTCACCACGATTGAAACACTTACGAATGCCAGAACCGCTCGTGCATGGATTGTGAGCGCCTTGGGCGAGGCCGCAGTGGGCAAACATTTCTGTGCGCTCTCTACGGCACTCGATAAAGTGCAAGCCTTTGGCATTTCACCCACGCGCACCTTTGGTTTTTGGGATTGGGTGGGTGGACGTTATTCCATCTGGTCGGCCATCGGCCTCTCGCTCATGATCGCCATTGGCCCCAAACACTTCATGGATTTCTTGCATGGCGCACATGCCATGGACACACATTTTGCCACCGCCAAACCGCATGAAAATCTGCCGCTCATCATGGGGCTTATCGGCATCTGGCATCGCAACGCCTGCAACCTTGGAACGCGCGCAATTATTCCTTACGACCAGCGCATGAGCCGCTTTCCCGCCTATCTGCAACAGCTGGATATGGAGAGCAATGGCAAGCATGTGAGCAAAGATGGCAAGCCGCTGAAAAATCATTCCGGCCCGGTGGTGTGGGGCGAACCCGGCACCAATGGCCAACACGCCTTCTTCCAGCTTTTGCATCAGGGCACAGATGTTGTTCCGGTGGAATTTTTGATCGCCGCCGAAACACATGAAAAAGATGAACCGATCCACCACACTTTATTGGTGGCCAATTGCTTGGCGCAAAGCCAAGCTTTAATGAAAGGCCGCACGCTAAAGGAGGCTGAGGCGCAACTCTTAGCCAGCGGCAAATCTAAAAAGGAAGCGGCAGAGTTGGCCCCGCATAAAGTGTTCACAGGCAATCGCCCGTCGCTCACTTTGGCCTATAAAAAGCTTGACCCCTTCACCCTTGGCCGCCTGATAGCACTTTATGAACACCGCGTGTTTGTGGAAGGCATCATCTGGGGTCTCAACTCATTTGACCAATGGGGCGTGGAACTGGGCAAGGAACTGGCCACTGGTTTGCAGCCAGCGGTGGAGGGAAAAAAGGTTGCTGGATTGGATAGTTCAACGCTGGGGTTGCTGGCGCATTTGAAGGGATTGCACGGCGCTTGACCTTACTGGGCCACCCCGCCATACATCGCCGCAAATGACTGACATTTCCCTTATCCGCAATTTCTCCATCATCGCGCATATTGACCATGGCAAATCCACGCTGGCTGACCGTATCATCCAGCTGTGTGGGGCCGTGACCGACCGCGAGATGGTGGATCAGATCATGGACACGATGGATCTGGAGCGTGAGCGCGGCATCACCATCAAGGCCAATACCGTTCGGCTGGAATATAAAGCCAAAGATGGCAAGACCTATGTGTTGAACCTGATCGACACGCCCGGCCATGTGGATTTTGCCTACGAGGTTTCCCGCTCACTCGCCGCCTGTGAAGGTGCGCTGCTGGTGGTTGATGCCTCTCAGGGCGTCGAAGCGCAAACGCTGGCCAATGTTTATCAAGCCATCAACAATAATCTCGAAATTCTTCCGGTGCTCAATAAGGTGGATTTGCCTGCCGCAGAGCCAGAGCGCATTCGCCAACAAATTGAGGATGTAATTGGAATTGATGCATCTGGCGCCATTCCAATTTCGGCCAAGTCCGGCTTAGGTGTGCCTGAAGTTTTGGAAGCCATTGTCACGCAACTTCCCGCACCTAAGGGTGACATCAACAAGCCGCTGAAAGCGCTGCTCGTGGATTCATGGTATGATCCCTATCTGGGCGTTGTGGTTCTCGCCCGCGTGATTGATGGCGAACTAAAAAAAGGCATGAAGATTAAAATGATGGGCACTGGCGGTGGCTATGTGCTTGACCGTGTTGGTGTGTCGCGCCCCAAAAAAGAAATTGTTGAGAGCTTAGGCCCTGGCGAGATTGGCTTCATCACCGGCCAGATCAAGGAAGTGGCCGACACGCGCGTAGGTGATACCATCACCGATGCACAGAACCCTTGCGATGCAGCACTTCCCGGTTTTCGCGAAGCGCAATCGGTGGTGTTCGCTGGCTTCTTTCCGGTGGACGCCGCCGACTTTGAAGACCTGCGCGATGCCATGGGAAAACTGCGCTTGAACGACGCGAGTTTCTCTTATGAGATGGAAACCTCCGCCGCCTTAGGCTTTGGTTTCCGTTGCGGCTTCTTAGGTCTCCTCCATCTCGAAATTATCCGTGAACGCATTGAGCGTGAATTTAATGTCGATCTCATCACCACAGCACCATCGGTTATTTACAAACTCAACATGCGCGATGGCACGCAGATCATGATGCACAATCCAGCGGATATGCCGGATGTGACTCTGATTTTAAATATGGAAGAGCCGTGGATTGAGGCGCAGATTCTCGTGCCTGATGAGTATCTAGGGTCGGTTCTCAAACTTTGCGAAGATCGTCGTGGCCGTCAGAAAACCCTCACCTATGCAGGCGCGCGCGCCATGGTGGTTTACGAATTGCCACTCAACGAGGTTGTATTCGATTTTTATGACCGCCTGAAATCGGTATCTTCTGGTTATGCCTCGTTTGACTACAAAATGATCGACTATAAAGAAGCCGATCTGGTGAAGATGACCGTGTTGGTGAACGCTGAACCGGTCGATGCGCTTTCCATGATTGTGCATCGCAGCCGTGCTGAGGCGCGTGGCCGTGGCATGTGTGAAAAGTTGAAAGATCTTATCCCACGCCATATGTTCCAAGTTCCCATTCAAGCGGCCATCGGCGGTAAGATCGTGGCGCGTGAAACCATCTCCGCGATGCGCAAAGACGTGACGGCCAAATGTTACGGTGGCGATATTTCTCGTAAGCGCAAGCTTCTGGATAAACAGAAGGAAGGCAAGAAAAAGATGCGGCAATTCGGCAAAGTCGAAATCCCGCAAGAAGCTTTCATTGCCGCCTTGAAGATGGACGGAAACTGACGGATTGAGTTAGATTTAACGCAGCGCTGGTTGAACTAATTGTGCCGCTCCACAAGATTCGGCGGACTTTTCGACGCAGCGCCACCCGCTAAGATTATAATCAATAATATCAATTGGTTATGTAGAATTTCAAAGCCTTGACACTGTGTAAGTGCGAAACTATGGTGCGCCCGAATTTGGCGGGGCATCAAAAAAGATTTCTGCCGTTTATTGTTTTGGAATCGATGATGAAAAAACCCGGCAAAACGCCAGTTGACGATCGCATCCAGAACTTTGAAAAGCGGCTCGATGAATCACTTGCGGCACAATCCGGTTCACCAAAGGTGGATACAACCGAGAGCTCTGCAGCAGGTTTGGCATTGCGGATCATCTCCGAGCTTTTCGTCGGGGTGGCGGTTTGCATGTTTGGGGGTTATTATCTTGACCGCTATTTCGGCACCACGCCTTGGATCATGATTGGTCTCATGCCAGTGGGTTTAGCTGCGGGTGTGTTAAATGTGATGCGCTTGTCTAATACAAAACAAGCCAAAGAAGTTATGGGTGAGGGTATGCCGATTGCACCTTCAGTCAAAGATGATGATGAGGATTGAGAGTGGCAATAGTTGAATTAGTAGGTGCGGTAGACGCTGAACCAATCATTGATCCGATTAGTCAGTTCGCTATTGATAAATATGTTGATCTTGGTGCGTTCTCATTCACGAATTCGGCTTTATGGGCTTTGATCGCCGTTGCTTGTGCCACCCTACTGTTCATGCTTGCACCCACAAAGCTTGTGCCAACGCGCATGCAATCACTTGCTGAAAATATTTACGGTGTGGTCGATAATTTGACCCATGAAGTTTTGCACGAAAATGCCAAAACCTATTTTCCATTTGTGCTTTCGTTGTTCCTGTTCATTCTGTTTTGCAACGTGCTGGGTTTGGTGCCTTATTCCTTCACCGTCACCAGCCACATCGCTGTGACACTGGCTTTAGCGCTAACCGTTTTTATCGGCGCAACTGTCATTGGCTTTTTCCGTAATGGCCTTGGCTATTTTAAACTTCTCATTCCGCCCGGCGTTCCCATTCTATTGTTGCCTCTTGTTGTGGTGATTGAAGTTGTATCTTATTTCATCCGCCCAATGTCACTTTCGGTTCGTCTGTTCGCCAATATGATGGCTGGCCACATGATGTTAAAAGTTATGGCAGGCTTTGTCGTGATGCTGGGCTATTTCGGTTTTGTGCCTCTTCTGGTGATGGTGGCACTGACTGGTTTGGAGCTTCTGGTTGCCGGTTTGCAGGCTTATGTATTTGCAATATTGACTTGTATGTATCTCAACGATGCCATGCATGTTGACCACTAAAACTGATAAATTTAATTATCCAAAGGAGAACTAAAATGGACGTGACTTCAGCTAAGATGATCGGTGCAGGCATTGCAGCAATTGCCCTCGGCGGCGCCGGCATCGGCATCGGCATTATTTTCGGCAGCTATCTTTCCGGCGCATTGCGCAATCCAACAGCTGCTGCCAGCCAACGCGGAACCCTGTTCTTGGGCTTCGCTCTTGCTGAAGCAACTGGCCTCTTCGGCTTTGCTCTTGCCATGCTCATTCTCTTCGGCAAGTTTTAATTAAACGCAGAAGCTAGGGCGACCTAGCGTCTCATTGCGAGGAGCGGGCTTATGCCGCAACTTGATACCTCTGTTTGGCCACCCCAGTTGTTTTGGCTGGCGATTAGTTTTGCGCTGCTTTATTTCGTGGTCTCCCGGTTGATCGTTCCGCGAACCGGCGGGGTGATCGAATTGCGCAAAACCGCGGTTGCCGCTGATCTTGCCGCTGCGGGCCGAGACAAAACGGAAAGCGAAGTAACGTCAAAGAGCTACCAAGCTTCGCTGGCTGACTCGCGTGCCAAGGCCAGTGAGTCACTGCGTATTGCCCGCGATAAGCTGACAGCCGATTCAGATGCTGCCCGCGCCAAGCTTGACGCAGAGCTTGCTGGCAAGGTGGCAAGTTCTGAAAAGCAAATTGCTGCTGCTAAGTCCAAGGCCTTAGCTGGCATTGATGACGTAGCTGCTGACATTGCTTCATCTATAGTTGAGCGATTGACCGGCACCAAGGCAACTCAGGCTGCTGTGACTGCGGCCGTCACCAAAGCTGCGAAATAGGGAGCATCATAATGGAATTCTTCGGTCATGCTGAAAGCTGGGTGCTGGTTTCCTTCCTCCTGTTCATATGCCTTTTGGTTTATCTCAAGGTTCCGAAGATCTTGCTGCGCCTGCTCGATGAGCATTCCTTCCGCGTATCAATGCAGTTAACTGAAGCGCGCAAACTGCGTGACGAAGCCGCCGCGATGTTGGCCGACTATAAGAAAAAGCAGGCCGATGCCGAATTACAGGCTGCTGATATTATGGCCAGCGCTAAAGCCGATGCGGAACAATTCGCAATCGACTCTCGCCAGAAGATGACCGAAACATTGGATCGCCGCACCAAGCAGGCCATGCAGAAAATCGCTCAGGCTGAAGCGACGGCCACCAAGGAAGTACGCGCCAGAGCCACTGATTTGGCAATCGCGGCTGCGGGTAATTTGATTGCTGCGCAGAAAAGCAACCCGAAGCTGATTGCGGAATCAATTGCTGCGGTGAAAACAAAGATGAATTGATTTCGGCCGAATTATTAAGTGTGCCGAATTATTAAATCTTGGTCCTATGTGTCAACCCCAGCAAGTTCTCCGTGGTAAAGGCTTCTTCGAGTTGGGCTCCAGTCATCAACTGTTGCGACAGTACCAAATCGCGGATTGACCGGCCGGATTTGAGAGCCTCCTTGGCAATAGCGCTAGCCTTGGCATAACCCACATAAGGATTGATGGCCGTCACCGCCGCCAGCGAATGTTCCAATAGTGCCTTGCAACGCGCTGCATCTGCTTCAATTCCATCTACACATTTCTCGCGCAACACTTTCATGCCACGGGTGAGCATGCGCATGGATTGTAAAATGTTAAATGCGATTACCGGCTCCATCGCATTGAGCTGCAACTGTCCGGCCTCTGCGGCCATCGTAACCGTAAGGTCATTGCCAATCACCTGATAGGCAATCTGGTTCATCACTTCCGGGATCACCGGGTTCACTTTGCCCGGCATGATTGATGAGCCGGCCTGCACGGCAGGAAGCTTGATTTCGCCAAAGCCAGCCAGCGGGCCAGAGTTTAACAGTCGTAAGTCATTGCATATCTTGGAAAGTTTAACAGCCACACGCTTCAAAACGCCTGAGAACATCACAAAGGCACCCATGTCTGATGTGGCTTCAATCAGATCCCCGGCTGTTAACACGCGCTCGCCAGAAACATCTGACAAGTGACGGATCACTGATTCAGCATAACCTGCAGGTGTGTTTATGCCTGTACCAATGGCTGTGCCGCCTAAATTCATTTCACGCAGCAGGTTGCCAACTTCGCCCAAGCGTTCGATGTCTTCGCCAATGGTGGTGCCAAAGGCTCTGAATTCATCGCCAAGCCGCATCGGTACTGCGTCCATCAGCTGCGTGCGGCCCACTTTGATAACGTCATGGAACGCCGCACCCTTGGCCAAAAATGCAGCTTTCAAGGCCCGCATTTCCACAACCAGTGCCGGGCACATCCGCACCATGGTGAGGCGCATGGCAGTGGGATAAGCATCATTGGTGGATTGCGATAGATTCACGTGGTCATTCGGATGGATCAACTCATAATGCCCCGGCTGGCGCTGCAATTCACGCAACGCCAGATTGGCAATCACTTCATTGGCATTCATATTGGTGGACGTGCCCGCACCACCTTGGATCATATCGACAATAAAAGCTTTGTCCGCCTCGCCTGCGATAACACGGTCACAGCCGCGTAAAATGGCATAGCCAATTTGCTCATCCAACACGCCCAATTCCAAATTAGCCAGTGCGGCTGCTTTCTTCACCATTCCAAAGGATTGGATGACCTCGGGATAATCGCGCAACAAAGTTCCAGTGATGGGAAAGTTTGAGGCCGCTCGAGCGGTGTGCACACCATAAAGGGCTTCGGCAGGCAACTCCCATTCGCCCAATGAATCAGCTTCGCGTCTCATCTTGGCCATTTAGGGTTCCTCGCGGTTCACCAGCAATGGGTAGGTTCTACCATGATCACCTATTTGGAAGAAGGCGTGTTGTTTTGAATTTTGAGTCCATTTTTGGGTCGCATAATTTTAAAAACGAACTAAGCTGAGCCAATGAAAAGTTTCTCTGATCTCACCGAACAAGAAATTCTGGCGCTGGCCATTTCATCCGAAGAGGATGATGCACGAAGCTATGGTATGTTTGCAAATGAGCTTTTGGAAACCTATCCGGCCTCATCCAAAGTTTTTATGGAAATGGCAGCGGAGGAATTTGGTCATCGTGACCGCCTGACGAAAGTTTACCGCGCGAAGTTCGGCGATTTCATACCGCTCATCCGCCGCGCTGAGGTGCATGGCTTTGTGAAGCACAAACCAATTTACACCATCACCAAGCTGGGCATCGAGAAAATGCGCCACCGTGCTGAAGTGGTGGAAGCAGAGAATTATCGTTTCTATGTGCAAGCGGCTGGGCGAACCAATGATCCCGCTATTAAAAAGTTGTTGCAGGAAATAGCACTTGAAGAAAAGGCCCATGAGTCTCTGGCCGATAAGCTGGGCCTTACCCACTTAACCCCAGCCGCCAAAGACAATGAGGCCGCCGCAGAAAAGCAACTGTTCCTTTTGCAAGTGGTTCAGCCTGGCCTTGTGGGCTTGATGGATGGTTCGGTGTCAACGCTAGCACCACTTTTTGCCGCCGCATTTGCGACTGGCAACACCTGGCAAACTTTCTTGGTCGGTCTTGCGGCATCTGTGGGGGCTGGCATTTCAATGGGTTTAGCCGAAGGCCTGTCGGACGATGGCAAACTCACTGGCCGTGGCCATCCGCTCATCCGTGGCCTCGCTTCTGGCCTGATGACAGCGGTTGGCGGACTTGGTCACACACTGCCGTTTCTCATTCCGCAATTTCACACAGCATTTGTCTTGGCAGTTTTCGTGGTGCTCATCGAATTGTCGGTCATCACTTGGATCCGCAACAAATATATGGACACGCCAATTTTTAAGGCCGCATTACAAATTGCGTTAGGCGGCTTGTTGGTCTTCTTCACCGGCATGTTGATCGGAAGTGCTTAAACCCCCAGTTTTACCCCCGCATTGGTGTAGCCTTGCGGCAAATCACCTTTGAGGTTGGTGACACGCTTGTGAAGAATGGCATCAAAGATTTGGTCGACGGCCTGTTTTGCGCCCGCCACGCGAGACGGATGATCGGTATCAGCTGCAGCATGGGGCAAAAGCAATATGCGGGTGGTAAACTTTTCGGCCAACGGCAAATAAGGTAACATCGGGCCAGATAAGTTGCCGCCAATGTTGAATATATCTGCATCAATCGCAGCATTGGCAATTTGGCCGGAGGCCATGGCTTGGCTTAGGGCATCTGCGTCAACACATTCGCCGCGATCAAAATTCAGCACGGTAGAGCCGCGGTTCATAGCTGATAAGATTTCTGTACTCACCAAGTTCTGATTTGCACTGCGCTTTGTTGCTGGATCAACCTGACCAAGACCGGTATGAATTGAAATTACATCTGCGCCGCGTGCAGCTTCAATGGCGTTTGAAACTGGAATAAATCCATCAACCGCTATGCGTGCATGGTGTTTATCGCGCGCATAAACGATCACTTTCATACCGAAAGCTGCTGCCAGCTTGGCCACTTCACGCCCAATATTGCCGTAACCCAAAATCGCAATGGTTTGGCCCTCAAGTTTTGCGGTTGGAAAATCCCGCAAATGTTTGCCCGTATCAAATGCACCAGCAACCACCCGTGCGTTAAGCTCGCCAAAAGGAAGTGTGGGTCTGAAATGCAAAAGCGCTTTTATCGTCATCTGTGCAGTAGCGCGGGCATTAAAACCGGGTGTGTTCATCAATGGTGCTACACCACCAATGCCATTTGCTCCGCCCCAAGATGTCGAACCCATATTGCCTGTGCCAGCGCCAATGCGCACCCCACCTAACACGAAAGGACATTCAGCAGGGATGAAAGTAGCAGCGGCGATCACGGCATCAAATTGACCGTTGCCTGCGGTTTTCAATAACTCATCATGGGTTGAAAGATCTGGCGCGTAATAGAAGCTCAATTTATCTGGTTCGGCTTGCGCTCCCAGGCCCAAATGAAAAACACCACCTTTGGCCAAAATATGCGCCTTCACTTCAGCTGGATCAGGTGCACCATTGGCATCAAAGGCCAAACCGACATGGTCACAAATCAGGACTTTGAAAGACATCCGCCCGTTCACCTTTTTCAATTGTCAGAATGGCAAGGCCACTCAACACAATAATAGCCATGCCAATGAAGCTTATAATATTTGGCACATCGCCAAACAGGAAGTAGCCAGAAATCACCGCAAACACCATGAAGCTATAATAAAATGGCGCCACGGTTTGCGCATTGGCCAGCCGATAAGCGACCAATGTGAAATGATGGCCCAGCATCATGAAAAGCCCTGCCGCTAGAGGTGCGATAAACAGCGCAGGCGGCGGCATCACCCAGGTTTCAAACAATAGGCTGCAGATGGTGGAGCCAGTCAGCACCGTCAGAATTAAAATGAAGGTTGAGAGCATGGCAGGAACTTCAGCGGCGATCTTACGTGCCGCCAAATCCCGCCCAGCGGCAAATCCGGCCGTCACCAGAGTCAGCATAACATAGCCCGAAACCGTTCCACGCCCAGGCTGTGCCACCAAAAGGGCTCCAATAAATCCCATCAGCACAAGACCAAAACGCAAGACGCTGGCCTTCTCACCCTGCAGAACCACCAGGCCAACAATGACTAACAAGGGTGTAGTTTGAAACAGTGCAGTCACATCACCAATGGGCGAATGGGCCAGTGCAATTATGTAAGTGAGAATGGCAACACATTCCATCAGTGCCCGCAATGCAACCGGCCAAGTTAACAACGTTTTTGTGAAGCGCGCCTCGCCACGATAGGTAAGATAGATAAATGCAAGGACTGCCCCGGCTATACCTCGCAAAACCAGCACCTCATAAGGTGGCAGATCTTGCATCGAAATTTTCATCAAGCTGTCATTGATGACAAAGGTTATTCCGGAGAGCAACATGGCGACAATGCCGCGCAACTGATTGTGTGATTCCATCTTAAAGTCCTATTAATGGTAAATGCGTTCCATTACCATTCTTTAACAACTAAACCGCGCATTGGTGCTAAATTGTCGGTCAAGGCCTTGTGGCGGAAATGACTACGCGGCGGGGTGCAAACCTGCATATCCTGGTTCAAGTCCAGGCGAGGCCTCCATTTCCTATTTTCACCTGATTTTCCGTGCTTGACGAATAGGCCTGCCATGGCGATGGTTCATTCCATTTTGTATGGGACGAAATGGGATGTCATTGAAACTGTTCGACCTCACAGGAAAACGGGCTTTGATCACTGGATCAAGCCAGGGGATTGGCTTTGGCATTGCCAAGGGGCTGGCTGAGGCGGGTGCGGAAGTTATTCTCAATGGGCGCGACAAGCAAAAGCTGGCAGTTGCAGCGCAATCGCTCCGCAACGCTGGCCACAAGGTCGTTGAAAGTGCCTTTGATGTGACATCAAATGTAGAAGTGGCCAACGCGGTCGAGCATATTGAAGCCAGCGGTCCTATCGACATTTTGTTTAATAACGCCGGCATGCAATTTCGCACTGTACTTGAAGATTATCCGGCGGAGAAATTCCAAGAACTATTGCGTGTGAATGTGGAAAGTGTGTTCCTCGTCGGACAAGCCGTGGCACGCCACATGATCAAGCGCGGGCGTGGGAAAATCATCAACATCTGTTCGGTGCAAAGCGAATTAGGCAGACCATCCATTGCACCTTACACAGCAACCAAGGGGGCAGTGAAAATGCTTACCAAGGGCATGTGTGCAGATTGGGCAAAATATGGCTTGCAGATTAATGCCATTGGGCCGGGTTACTTCAAAACTGAACTCAACAAAGCGCTAGTCGAAAATCCAGAGTTTTCTGGCTGGCTGGAAAAACGCACACCAGCGGGGCGCTGGGGCGAGCCTGAGGAATTGGCGGGTGCTGCTGTTTTTCTGGCAAGTTCCGCATCATCATTCATTAATGGACACATACTTTATGTCGATGGCGGAATCACTTCAGTTCTTTAATGGTGCAGTTATTGTCATGGGCGTTTCGGCCTGTGGCAAAACCACCGTAGGTGAGGCACTGGCCGCAAAGCTTCACGCGCAATTTGTTGAGGGCGACAAATTTCACCCGCCAGGCAACGTGGCCAAGATGTCAGGCGGCCACCCCCTGACGGATGAAGATCGTTGGCCGTGGCTCACACAAGTGGGCGCTAGCCTAAAAGGAAATAAGGGCATTGTTGCATCTTGCTCAGCACTCAAAAAAATATACCGCCAACATATTGTTGAGAGTGCTGGTCGCCCGGTGAGTTTTATTCTGCTGAATGGTGACAAGGCTATACTGCAAAAACGCATTGCAGAACGAAAGGGCCATTTCATGCCGGCATCTTTGCTTGAGAGCCAGTTGGCCACGCTTGAGATTCCTGGTGCAGATGAAAATGCCATTACAATAGACATTGCTTTGCCCTTGCAAAAACAGGTGGAACAAGCGGTAGCTTTTTTAATGAGGTGAGCTACCGATTTTGGCCTGCCAAAGTGCTGCATACTTGCGCAATTCAGTTCGGGTTTCGCGCACACTATGTGTGGCGGCAGGTGGGCTGAGAGCAGGGTTGCACAAAAGTGCCGCACCTTGCGTGGCACCCGTGCCTTTGGCATCGCTTGGAACAACGTCGCGGCCCGTGGTGGCAGAAAGCATCTGCATATAGGCGAGGTTCTCTGAAAATGGCCCTTCTAAAATGATGGGCCCGGCCGCTCCAATGAGCGACAGACAAGTGGCGGTCATCATCGCGAGATAATAGGACGCTGCGATTTGCTTTTGCCCAGCACTGAGGCCCTCAGCATTCAGCCATTTCATTTTGTGATTGGGAAATGGCCCACATCCACCAACAACAGAAGGCAGCAGCATCGCTTGGCGCGCTAACACGCGTTCTGTGTCTGCCTCGGTCGGGATGTCACCAAACTCAATGCTCAAAATTTGATATTCGCGCCCACCCATAAAACGCGCTGATGGCAGAGGCTCGCCGCGCGCATTTACATTGACCAGTGTGTCGCGCGCCGCATCCAGTGTAACCGCTACACCTCCTATCGCCATGCAAATGACCCAGGTGCCAGTGGAAACAACCGCAAACGGCGGCGTGCGTGCAGCAAGATGCGGATAGAGCGATGCGTTGGAATCATGAATGCCGCAATAGACGGGCGTGTCCGATTTTAGTCCAGTAAGTCGCGCAACATCGGGCAATACTGGTCCCAAACGCTCATCGGCGCAGCGCAAGGGCGGCATGAGTTTGCGCCAACCCAAAGCATCAACAAGTGTCGAATAATCTTGCGCGTTGTAATTCCATAAATCCGTGTGACAACCGAGAGATGTGACCTCATTGGCCAAAATGCCGCTCAGGCGGTAAGCCCAATACTGCGCATAGGTGAGGATCCAACGCACCTGTGCGAATTTTTCCGGAAATGCTTTTGCTTGCCAATAGATCTGTGCACCAAGATTGAGGCCAACTGGTAAACGCGGCGCACCAGTTTGTGAAAAATCGGGTCGCAAGGCATCATAAGCCAAAGCCGTGGTGTCCGGGCCGGTATATTCATAATCCAACACTGGCAACACTAATTTGCCCGCCTCATCCAACACCACAGCACAAGCGCCATGCGTGGTGATGGATATGGCGTCCACCGCGTGTTTGGCTGAAAGTGTTTGCAATCCTTCAATGATGAAGGCCCAGAGATGTTCAATGCTGTAGTGGGGGTAAACACCGATCTTCACAATATCATTAGGGGTGCTGAAGCGCATAACTTCATGCTGTTCTACTAAATCAAACAACGCCAGTTTTGCGTTGGTTTTACCAATATCGATAACGGCGATGAAACGTGCACCCACCATTTTCAGTCCATGTGAAAAACACTGAGCAAAGGCTTCGCCATCGGCTCATTGTTAGTATAGGTTTGCATGATATCCGCCATATGTGCCCACCAGCGCTTCATGATTTCGTGTTCAGGCAACGCCGCCATTTTATGTGGCACCGTACGCCATAACGCTCCGAAGAGAATGTTCGTGTCTTCGTCTAAGTAAATAGAATAATCGCTAACGCCTGCGTCTTTTAACAGCGTTACCAGCTCTGGCCATATTTCGTCATGGCGCTTCTTATACTCAGCCAATTTGCCTGGGTTCAACTGCATTTTGAATGCATATTTTTCACGTGTCATTTTTTAAAGACCCACAAAAAACGTTTCCACAACAACGGAAGCGCGATAACGCCAATCAGAAGAAAGCCCACAAAGATTGACATCACAATGCCTGGCACATTGAGCAGCCCAAAACCAAAGGTAACAAGCCCCATGATGAGTGCAGCCAGTACAACACCAGGAATGGTGCCAGCTCCGCCTGATATGGCAACACCGCCCAGCACGACCATGGTGATAGCTTCCAATTCATAGCCTTGGGCGATTGAAGGCCTTGTGGACCCGAGACGCGATGTGAGTGCTATTGACACCAAACCCGACATCACACCTGTGAGACAGAACAGAATGAATTTAATGCGCTTCACATTCACGCCGGAAAATTGCGTTGAAACTGGGTTGCGCCCAATGAAATAAAGCTTGCGGCCAAATGTGGTGAAATGCAGCAAGAATCCAAATGCCAAAGCCATGAGCAAAAACAACACAAGCTCGAAGGAAATGACCCAAATCACATAACCTTGGCCGAAATAGTCAAAGTGAGTAGGATAGTTCTTGTAAACTTGGTCACCCAAAATAATAAACGCTAGCCCACGAAACAGGCTCAGTGTGCCTATGGTGACAACGATAGATGGCAGACCGAGCCCGGTTACTAAAGCGCCATTAAATGCACCGCAAGCCAAACCAACAGCAAGCCCGATGAAAATCAGTGTTGGCGTTTGAAATCCAAACTGGGCCGCAAAGCCCATCAATGTGGATGATATTGCTATGATTGCTGCAACTGAAAGATCGATTTCTCCAGCGATAATAAGAAGCGCCATCGGCAACGCCAGCAATGCCTTCTCGGTGAAATTGAAGGTCATGTCAGACAGTGTCCACACATCAAGAAAATGCGGTGAAGCAAAACTATTGAAGATGAAAACGCTGACAGCCACGACCAGAAGCAACACCTCCCATGACAACAGCAATGAAGTGAGCGGTTTGTCCAAACGATCAGGAATGTGGCGCGTTTGCAAGCTCATGGGTTCTGAGCCTTCTTCAAGATTAAGCGACCTTTTTGTTTGTCGCTGCGCGCATTAAGAATAATGGCAATCAAAATGGCAGCGCCGGAAATTGCCATTTGCCAAAATGGTGAAACATTGATGACGGGAAGCGCCAAGCCGATCAAGCTTAGGAACAATGCACCAAGTACTGCACCACCAACGCTGCCAACCCCACCAGCGATGGAAATGCCACCGATCACGCAAGATGCGATTACATTAAGCTCATAGCCATTGGCCACTTCCACTGAAGCAATCACATAGCGCGAAACCCACAAATATCCGGCAAGGCCAGAGAACAATCCGGAAATGCAAAAAGCCACAAATTTTGTACGGCCCACGTTAATGCCAACATAGACAGCAGCTATGGGGTTCACGCCAACCGCATAAATATTGCGGCCTTGTTTGGTGGCACGCATAAAAATTGCAAAGACCACGATCACCAGAATCGCAATCCATGACAGCACCGGAATGCCTAAAATTAATTGGCGTTGCAGTTCAATAAAGGCGGGGCTCATTTTATCAGCGTTCACCCATGCGCCACCTGACATGACGAATGTCAGGCCGCGATAGATCGTAAGCGTGCCAAGTGTGACAACGATGGGTGGGATTCCAATTTTCCAAACCAAGATCCCGTTGAATGCGCCAAGCGCCAATCCCCAAAGCAATGCGACCAGTATGATAATTATCATTGGCAATTCTGGATAAAACTTATTCAACATCGCAACTGCCATGCCGGTGAAGCAAAGATTTGCTGCGGTGGAAAGATCAATCGATCGGGTGAGAATGACTGACATCTGCGCCAGTGCTAAAATGATCAGAATGGAACTGTCATTGAAAGCTTGCGTCAAATTTCTTGGCGTCGCAAATTCTGCAGACCTTGTGGCAACACCTGCAATTAGAATAGCGATGGCCAGCGCCAATAGCATTTCGCGCGATTTGAACAGGCGCGCTATCATGCAGCAATTCCCGCCGCGGCACGCACCAATTGTTCTGCACCCAGATTTTTGTTTTCAAATGTTTCAGCGATTAGCCCATCGCGCATCACAATGACGCGGTCAGACATCCCCAAAATTTCTGGCAGCTCGGAGGAAACCATAATCACTGCCATGCCTGCCGCCACCAACTCTGCCATGAATTCATGCACCGCAGCCTTGGAGCCGATGTCGATGCCTTTGGTTGGCTCATCTAAAATGATCACCTTGGGTTGACGCGCCAACCATTTTGCAATCACCACTTTTTGTTGGTTGCCGCCAGAAAGTGTGGCCACATCTTGGCTGAGAGAGGCCGCGCGCAAATCGAGCCGCTCGGTATAATGACGCGCCAGCTTCATTTCTTCGGAAAGCCGCAACACATTGTTTTTAGATGTTTGCTTGAGTGAAGGCAGGGACACATTCATAAAAATGGGAAGCCCCGCCGCAATGCCTTGGTTGCCACGCTCTTCTGGCACATAAACCAGCCCAGCTAAAATTGCATCAGCAGCCGATTTCGGTGCAATGAGTTCATTGTTGATGGTGATAGAGCCACGGCTTGGTTTCGTTAATCCGAATAGCGCTTTCATTGCTTCGGTCCGCCCCGCACCTATAAGGCCGTAAAAGCCCAGAATTTCCCCAGCGCGCAACTCAAAATTTAACTCGTCAAATTCTGTTGGATGTGAAAGATCTTGAACTTTAAGAACGACGTCACCTTTTACAGATGCGCGTTTCGGGAACACACGGTCCACGCTGCGCCCCACCATCAGTTTGACCATGTCGTTTTGGGATGTATTGGCCAGCATGCCGTCGCCAACCAATTCACCGTCACGAAAAACCGTATAACGATCTGCCACTTTGTAAATTTCATCAAACTTGTGGCTGATAAACAGAATGGCTTTGCCTTGCGATTTTAACAGAGCCACCAGATCATAGACTTCGCCAATTTCTTTGGCAGAAAGTGCGGCTGTTGGCTCATCCATGATCACCACGCGCGCATCAATTGACATGGCCCTTGCAACGGCGACAAGATGTTTGTTGGCGATGGATAAATCTCCAAGGCGCGTTGCAGGCTTAATGTGCGAGACGTGAATTTTCGCAAGCGTCGCACTGGCCGATTGGTTCATCGCTTTCCAGTCGATGAGGCCAAGACGCCCGCGCGGCGCATGGCCAAGATAGATATTTTCGGCCACAGACAAATCATCAAACAAAACGGTTTCTTGGTGAATGGCGGTGATACCCAAGGCAAATGCGCTTTGTGCACTGCTCAGCGCTACTGGTTTGCCATCGAGTGTAATGCTGCCTTCGTCTGGTTGATAAATACCAGTGAGAATTTTTACTAAAGTGGATTTGCCGGCTCCATTTTCGCCGATCAGTGCTGTCACCTGACCAGGATAAAGCGACAAATTTACATTGTGTAATGCGCGCACACCAGGGAACGACTTGCTAATGCCCTGCAAGGAAAGGCTGGGCATTGGGTCCTTGGTTGCGGAGGCTGTCTTCATAATTTCAAAAAAGGGGCGGCAGCAAAAGTGGCCACCGCCCGCCCTCAGGAGGAACTTAGTAGATCTTCGAGAATTCTTCGATGTTCTTTTTATCGAAGGTGAATGGTGGGGCCATGGCAGCAGCGTTATGGTCATCAAGCGTCACCTTGCCCACTTTGCCGATCGAAAGTTCAGCACCTGGTTTGGCTTCTTGTTTGCCAATGGTCAGGTCATGGCAGAGTTCAACCGCAGAATAGCCCAGATCAATCGGGTTCCACAAAGCCACAGCTTGCGATGCGCCGTTGTCGATGAACTTCTTGAATTCAGATGGCAGAGCTAAACCAGTGACATTCACTTTGCCAATGAGACCAGCGTCTGTCACAACTTGAGCAGCAGCCACGACGCCAACGGTGGTTGGCGCAATGATAGCCTTCAGGTTTGGATGGGCTTTGAGAAGGCCCTCGGCAACGTCGGTTGATTTAGCTGAATCGTCATCACCATAAACCACATCCACCAATTTGATCTTGGGGAACTTTTCAGGGAGAATCTTCTTGGCAGCATCAATCCAGCTATTCTGGTTAGCAGCGGTTGATGCAGCTGAAAGAATGGCAACTTCGCCGCCATCTGGCAGATAGTCAGCCGCCAACTTGATAATGGTCTCGCCGATCAATCCGGTGTCTGATGGGTTGAGATGCAGCATACGGCCTTTTTCATTCACGCCCGAATCCCATGAGATCACCTTGATGCCACGGTCCATTGCCTTTTTGAGGGCTGGAACAACGGCGTCTGGGTCATTTGCGGAAATCGCAATGCAGCCCACTTTTTGATCGATCAGAGAATTGATGATTTCGATCTGGCCTTCGGCGGTGGCTTTGGTTGGGCCAGTGTAAATGACCTTCGTGTCGCCCAATTCCTTGGCGGCATTGTCAGCACCCTTGTGGGCAGCATCGAAAAACCCGTTGCCGAGCGATTTGACCAAAAGGCCCACCGTCAGGTCATCAGCATGAGCGGCTGCGCCCATTAAGCCGAATGCAACACTGGCAATAGCCAGCGCTTTGATTGAAAGTTTCATGTTTTCTTCCTCCGTTTATATCACCACCACCAGCCTCATGCTGACAGCGAAGATTCTTTTTGGTCGATTGCAACATCGACGATTTTCAATTCGATTCCTGCATCGCGCACGATTGCCGCCTCGCGCTCGTCAATGCCACTATCTGTGATGATCATTGAGATGCGCGAAAGCTTGCACAGCACAAGGCTGGAATGCGTTTTAAACTTTGATGAATCAGCCAGAACGATCAATTCTTCGGCTTGGCTTAATAATTTCTGTTCCGCCAAGATGAGAAGCGGATCGCTTTCCATAATGCCAAAGGGGCTGATGGCTTGTGTGCTCGTGAACATGCGCTTGGCCGAGAAATTCTGCGTCATGTCGTTCTCAAAGGGCGAAAGAATAATGTTCTGTTCGCGGTAAATGGTGCCGCCCGGCAGGGTCACAACATTCTTTGAATGCTTCAGCAGATATTCGGCAATGGGAAATGAGTTGGTGAACACCGGCATGATGCGGTGGGTGAGATAATGCACCATTTGATAAGTCGTCGTGCCACCATTGATGATGATGGGTTCGCCATCTTGGCAAAGCTCAACCGCCGCCTTGGCAACAGCGCGCTTTGCGGCGATGTTCTTCATCGCATTCACGGTGAAAGGTGTGCCCGCTAGATGTGGTTGGTTGATGGCTTCAGCCCCGCCACGCACGCGTCGCAAACGGTTCTGCGCATGAAGCGCTACGATATCGCGCCGCACTGTGGCCTCAGAACTTTCAGTGAGCGAGACCAACTCTTCAATTGTCACCACTGGCCGGTCTTTTACAGCTTGCAAAATGGCGCTATGTCGCTCTTTTTCGTGCATCATGGTTCCTAACAAGAATTTAAAGCTATGATTGAATCTGACGGCTGTCAATCAACTTCGCGCAAAAATCGTCGCTGCAGCGCAGCATTGTGATCGAAGATGATTGATTATGATTGACACTTCTGGTTTGTGGTGCGAGTTTGAATGAAAATATGTGAGGCTGATCCGTGTCCAATTCCACTTCCCACGCCATTCCAAATCTTTGGGATAACGCCAAAGCCCAAACGATGAATGAGGCGGACCGCCTTGTGTATCGCTCCAATTTATTAGGCTCTGATAAGCGCGTGACCAACTATGGCGGCGGCAACACATCCTCCAAGATTTGGGAGAAGGATCCGCTTACCGGCGAAAATGTTGAAGTTTTGTGGGTCAAAGGTTCTGGCGGCGATAATGCTACCATCAAGCGCGATGGCTTTGCCGCGCTCTATATGGAAAAGCTCCGTGCACTGAAGAAACTATATCGCGGCTTGGAACATGAAGATGAAATGGTGGACTATCTCCCCCATTGCACTTTCAACTTAAATGCCCGCGCTGCTTCGATTGATACACCGCTGCATGCATTCGTGCCCAAGCCATTTGTTGATCACATGCATCCAGATGCCTGCATTGCTATTGCCGCAGCGAAAGATTCAAAGGCCCTTACGCAGAAAATTTTTGGCGATGAGATTGGTTGGCTGCCTTGGAAGCGCCCAGGCTTTGAACTTGGATTATGGCTTGAGAAATTCTGCCTCGAAAACCCCAAGGCCAAGGGTGCGATTTTAGAAAGCCACGGGCTTTTCACTTGGGGGGATACGCCGCAAGAATGTTATGAAACAACATTGGTCACCATCAATAAAGCCGATGCTTGGCTCATTGCCCAAACAAAAGGCAAAGAAGCTTTTGGCGGTGCAGCTACGAAGTCGCTCGCTGTCGATGAACGTGGCGCTAGGGCGGCCGCGCTCATGCCGCGCATTCGTGGTTTGATTTCGGGTGAACATCCCATGGTTGGCCAGTTTGATGATAGTGCTGCCGTATTGGAATTTGTGAATTCCAAAAACCTCAAACCACTTGCTGCGCTTGGCACATCCTGTCCCGATCATTTTCTGCGCACCAAGATTTGCCCATTGGTGGTGGAAGATGAAGCAAAATTGCCTGATGAAGTGGAGGCTTACCGCAAAAATTACAGAGCCTATTACAACGCTTGCAAGCGCGCCAATTCGCCGGCCATGCGCGATGTCAATCCAGTAGTCTTCCTCATTCCACGGGTGGGCATGATTACCTTTGCCAAGGATAAGGCCACGGCGCGGATATCTGGCGAATTCTATGTAAATGCTATCAACGTTATGCGCGGCGCATCGGGTGTTTCGACTTATGTGGGCCTGCCACAACAAGAAGCATTTGATATTGAATACTGGCTACTCGAAGAAGCAAAATTACAGCGTATGCCGAAACCAAAATCGCTTGCTGGTCGCATAGCCTTAGTGACGGGTGGCGCTGGTGGCATTGGCAAGGCCACTGCGGCACGCATGTTGCGTGAAGGGGCTTGCGTTGTGTTGGCGGATTTTGACAAGGCCGCATTGGAAACGGCTAAGTCTGAACTTGCGACTGCCTTCGGTAAAGATTTTGTGAGCACCACGCTGATTGACGTGACCAAGGAAGATCAGGTGATTGCAGGATTTAATGCTGCAGCGCTGCAATTCGGCGGCTTAGACATTTTGGTTTCCAACGCAGGCATTGCCTCATCAGCACCCATTGCCGAAACCACACTAGCGCTTTGGAATAAGAATATGGACATTCTTTCCACTGGGTATTTCCTAGTCTCGCGTGAGGCGTTTAAATTGTTCCACGCACAAAACATGGGCGGCAACGTCGTTTTCGTGGCTTCCAAAAATGGCCTTGCTGCTTCGCCTAATGCGTCCGCCTATTGCACCGCCAAGGCGGCAGAGATTCATCTGGCGCGTTGCTTGGCGCTTGAAGGAGCTGAAAAACAAATCCGTGTAAATGTGGTGAACCCAGATGCTGTTTTGCGCGGTTCTAAAATCTGGCAAGGTGAGTGGCTGGAACAGCGTGCCAGTACTTATCAAACCGACAAAACCGGGCTTGAGGAAATGTACCGCCAACGTTCGATGTTGAAACGCTCGGTGTTTCCTGAAGATATTGCCGAAGCGATTTATTTCTTTGCATCAGAGCTTTCGGCCAAATCCACGGGCAACATCATCAATGTGGATGCAGGCAATGCACAAAGCTTTACAAGGTAATAAGATATGACTGAGAAAATGATTGCCGTTGCAATGGTTGATGAATCCAACCACGCCCGCGCCACCACGCTTAAAAAACAATATGACTTTTTGGGAGAGGATTTGGCGCGTCGCGGTATTAAAATTGAAGACGTGTTAAAAAAAGTATCCACCTTCGGTGTGGCCGTGCCAAGCTGGGGCGTGGGCACGGGTGGCACTCGCTTTGCGCGCTTTCCCGGTGGCGGTGAGCCGCGCGATGTGTTCGACAAGATCGAAGATTGTGCCGTTATTCAACAACTCACACAGGCCACACCAACAGTTTCGCTGCACATTCCGTGGGACAAGGCTGATCCAAAACATTTGAAGCAATCCGCGTCGCGCTTTGGTCTTGGTTTTGATGCGATGAATTCTAACACCTTTTCGGATCAGAAAGGTCAGAAATATTCATACAAGTTCGGCTCACTGACCCACTCAGATAAAGCCACCCGTAAACAAGCGGTGGATCACAACATTGAGTGTATCGAAATTGGCAAAGAGCTTGGCTCCAAAGCTTTAACTGTGTGGATAGGTGATGGCTCCAACTTTCCTGGCCAGCAAAACTTTGCCAATGCCTTCACACGTTATCTGGATGCGATGAAGGAAATTTATGCTGAGTTGCCTGACGATTGGCGTCTGTTCAGTGAACACAAAATGTATGAGCCGGCCTTCTATTCCACAGTGGTGCAGGATTGGGGCACCAATTACATGATCGCCAAAGAACTTGGCGAGAAAGCGTTCTGCTTGGTTGATCTTGGCCATCATGCACCCAATGTGAATATTGAAATGATCGTCTCGCGCCTTGCTCAATTTGGCAAATTAGGTGGCTTTCATTTCAATGATTCAAAATATGGTGACGATGATTTGGATGCGGGTTCAATTGATCCTTACCGGCTGTTCCTTGTATTCAATGAATTGGTTGATGCCGAGAATAAACTGAAGAATTTTCATCCAGCCCACATGCTTGACCAAAGCCATAATGTAACCGACCCCATCGAAAGCTTGATGCTCTCGGCAATCGAGGTGCAACGCGCTTATGCACAAGCCTTATTGGTAGACCGCAAAGCCTTGTTGCATTTCCAGGAAAGCAATGATGCATTAATGGCCACGCAATGTTTGAAAGCTGCCTTCCGCACCGATGTTGAACCCATCCTCGCAATGGCACGGTTGAACCAAGGTGGCGCCATTGATACCGTCGCAGCTTACCGCGCTTCAGGATACCGCGCTAAGGTGGCCAAGGAACGACCCGCTTCCGCCGCAGGTGGTGGTGGGATCGTTTAGACTCTATGACAGATAACAAATTTACGCAGCGCTAAAGAGCAGTCCCGTTCCACACACGTAATGTGCTGCCCAAGGTTCAGTTCAAATCTCAATAGTGCTTCAGGCCCTCTGGTTTGTTGTTGAGAATGTGTTCAATCTCAACTTTCAAACTGTCGGTCATCAATTGGCGGCTGTCCAGCGCAGCAAGATTATCCACCAATTGGCCCTGTCGCGACGCTCCTAGGATAACCGTTGAAACATGTGGGTTAGACAGGCACCAAAGCAGCGCCATGTGATGGATGGGTAGGCCTGATTTATCGGCAAGTGCCGCAAGTTTTTCGACCTTTGCCAGTTTATCTCGGCCTTGCGCACTTTGCCATTCTGCTTTCAGCCATTCATACCCAGGAAGATTGAAACGGCTGTCGTCGGGGATGCCCTTGTTATATTTTCCGGTGAGAACACCTGAAGCCAGTGGCGACCAAATCGTCGTGCCAATACCGACCAGATTATAAACAGGCAGATAGTCACCTTCGACCTTGTTACGCTCAAAGAAATTATACTGGGGTTGCTCCATGGTTGGTGGCGTAATTTTCAAATCCTTAGCGACTGACCAAGCCTCGGTAATTTGTTGCCCGGACCATTCCGACGTTCCCCAATAAAGCACTTTGCCTTGTTGTATGAGGTCATGCATCGCGCGCACCGTTTCCTCAATCGGTGTATCGACATCTGGGCGATGACAGAAATAGAGATCGAGGTAATCAACCTGCAACCTCTTCAGTGCGGCATGACAAGCATCAAATATATGTTTACGGCTAAGACCACGTTGATTTGGTTTACTGCCACCAAAGAAAACCTTGCTGGAGATTACAAATGAATCTCTGCTCCAGCCGAGCTTCTTCAACGCTTTGCCCATCAGGACTTCGGAATTTCCTGCCTCATAACCTTCAGCGTTATCAAAAAAATTGATTCCCGAATCATAGGCTGTTGTCATCAGTTTCAAAGCTTCACTTTCGTGCACTTGCTTGCTGAAAGTGACCCATGAGCCAAGTGAAAATTCACTTAAACGCAGGCCCGATTTTCCTAAACGTCGATATTCCATTTTTTATACTTTCAAACGCAGCATTTGATAGGAATGTGGCGGCAGATTCAAGTGCACACTGCCGTCAGCAACTTTAGCGCCCTTGCCTTTGGCGGGCGTTACATTGCTTTGCTGCGCCAAACTGTTGATGGCCTCAAGTGATGCGTGTGTCATCACCTGATGATCTATAATTGTCGCCGCGCCAAAGCCAAAGAGGTCTATTGCAACATTCAAAATTTCGTTGCCATGGCGGTTGATGACAAAGAATGTCAGCGTTCCTTCTTCATCATTGTGCACACCAGCAACATCAATATAGGGCACGTTATCTGCCACATCGGCATCATATCCGGGGCATTTCACTGAAAGATTGAGCGCATTGCCTCGACCGAAAATGGATACAAAATAATACGGATAGAAAATCGTCTGCCGCCAAGCAGCACCCATCGGCTCCGTCATGATCGGTGCGATCACATTTACCAGCTGCGCAATGCAGGCGATCTTCACCACATCGGAGCGACGAATGAAGGTGTTGAGAATACAACCCACTTGCAACACGTCTTCAAAATTATAGGCATCTTCGAGCAGGCGCGGCGCGTGCGGCCAACCTTTGTTACCGCCTAGAATATCTTTGTCTTGCGCATTGGAGTGATACCACACATTCCATTCATCGAATGAAATGCTCACCTTATGCTTTGAGCGCTTGTTGGCCTTCACCACATTAATCGTGCTGGCAACGGTTGCTATATAATTATCAAGCTTGTGATTGAGCGCCAGATAATTTTCTGTGTTCTTGGCGCGATTGGCAAAATACATATGCAAAGAAATATGATCCACCGATTCATAAGTATGTTCGAGGACTATGCGCTCCCATTCCGGGTAGGTTTTCATATCCGAATTGGAAGAGCCGCAAACAATGAGTTCAAGCGACTTGTCGAAAGCGCGCAGCGCCTTTGCAGTTTCATTGGCGAGGCGGCCATATTCTTCCGCGGTTTTGTGCCCAACTTGCCACGGTCCATCCATTTCATTACCAAGACACCAGAGCTTCACATCAAATGGTTTGGCACGTCCATTTTTCTTGCGCAGGTCACCCCAGTAGGAACCCGTGGGCCCGTTTACATATTCAACAAAGTTGCGCGCTTCATCCAAGCCGCGAGAGCCTAAGTTGATGGCCAACATCATCTTCGTATTGACGGCGTCGCACCAATCCGAGAATTCATGAACGCCAACTTGATTGCTATCAGAAGTGTGCCAAGCAAGGTCAAGCCGCACCGGACGCTTATCTTTCGGGCCAATGCCATCTTCCCAATTATAGGCTGAAACGAAATTACCACCTGGGTAACGCACAAAAGGTATGTTGAGTTCTTTCACCAGTTTCACAACATCGCCGCGCATCCCATTTTTGTCTGCCGTAGGATGTTCTGGCTCATAGATGCCGGTATAGATTGCGCGGCCCAGATGTTCGAGAAATGCGCTGTAGACCCGGTCATCAATTTTTGAAATTGTGTAGTCTTTATGTGCAGTTACAGTCGCCTTCATCGCCATCTCCATACATTCCATAAATCGGATTTATATCTGTTTATCCGGTAGATATTGGGCAATGTGAGATTTTGGTCAAGCAAAATCATTAGCGCCGCGTGGTGAGCCGCATCACGATATCTTGGTCATAATTGCCAAAGCCGCGCCCAAATATGTTGATTCCGCCTTTGTGTTTGGCATCGTCTTTCACACCAATGCGTAACCTGATGGAGCGGTGATTGCCAAGATCGAGTTCTTTCAGCGAGATTGGAGAAATTTTGACGCCGTCGACATAAGAACCATCCGCAGTCACCCGCCAGCTCTTCAGCATGCCATATTGACTGCCTTTCAGCTTCCACCAAGCCGGTGTGTAAACCCCGCGCTTGTCGCCAAAATCACCCGGTGAAGTCCAAGTGCCGATATCAATGCCATTGATTGAGACGGTGATATCCGATGGCCAATCCGCCGCTGTGCCAGGCACTTCCGAGGAAAGCTCAATGGCGAACTCCATGGCTTCAATTTCGCGTTTGTCTAATCTAGCGTTGTTTGGAAATTGATATTCAAGAAATCCGCGCGTGAACCAGATCAGCCCGGCATGCATACGATCAGGATCGAGAAAGGCGTGCGGAACGTCCAGCAAACCAATAATACCCTCAGTAGAACATAGGCCGCACGGCCCTGTCACTTCGCAGCTGGTATAAAGCCCTAATGGCATGGCCACTTCAATTGTGTTTGGGTGCAGCGCTTCAGCATCTTCTTTGAACATCACCAAAACTTGGTCAAATGAAGTGTGGCAGATTTTCTGATTACCCTTTTTGGCGCGCTGGGTTTCCGTGCGGATAAGGCCCGCATCTTCAAGAATTTGAATGTTGGATGAAATGGTTGATTGCGGCAGGCCCAGTGCCGCCGCAATATCATTCACATTCAGGGGCCCCTGAGCATGGAGTAATTTCAAAACCTTCACGCGTGCTTCCGAGGCAAAGGCCCGCAACACATCGAGATTTTCTTCCGGGTCGACCATCAAGAAATTGCGGCTCATATGCGGGTAAGCTCCAAAAAACCGGACAATATCGTTTCTGTATCAGATAAACCGATTTGGTCAAACGAGAAAAAACCTTGCCCTCAGAGGCAAGTGGTGGATAACTGCTGTAGAAGTTACAATTTGGAAGCCTATTTCGCTGTTGTCTTACTCTATATCGTAATATCGGGTGCATATCTTATCATTTGTTGACAACCAACGATCCTTTGATAGATTGAATTTGAGCATCGGCTCATCACTTCTTCCGATGCAACGTGATTTCGTTTTTTACTAAAATGTCGAGCAAGCGAACGCCCGCAGCTGGACACAGAGTTTTTGGCGATAAGGGCCATGTGCCCAAAAGGGAGAAAGCGATGTTCAAAAATATTATCAGAACTGCAATGCTGGCCACCGCACTGATTTCGACCAGTGCCTTTGCCAAAGAAACTGTTGTGTGGTGGGATTTCCTTGGTGGCGGTGACGGCGTGCGCATGAAGCAGCTGATTTCTGACTTCAACAAAGAGAACGCTGACAAGATTGAAATCCAAGCAACGACCCTTGAATGGGGCGTGCCCTTCTACACCAAAGTGCAAACTTCGGTTGCCGTGGGTGAAGCGCCAGACATGATGACTTATCATGCCAGCCGCATTCCGCTGGCAGTGAAGCAGGGCTTGCTTCAACAAATCACACCTGATGATTACAAAGCCATGGGGCTTAGTCAGAATGATTATGCTGCAGCGACGTGGGACGCCGCTACAATCGACGGCAAACAATATGCTGTTCCGCTAGATACGCACCCTATCGTTCTCTACTACAACAAGGATTTGCTCGCTAAGGCTGGTCTGTTGGATGATAAAGGTTTGCCCACGGGCTTGGATGGCGCTGATAACTTCAAGGCGGCTCTCGGCAAAGCCAAGGCTGCAGGTGCCAAGTATGGCATTGCCGGCGTGACTGCTGACGGCAATTTTATGTACCGCACGATTTATTCTCTGATGTGCCAACAAGGCGGTGAACTCTACACCAATGGCAAATTTCTTGATGGCGACAATCCAGCAAAACTCGCCAAAGCACTGGCTACTATTGCAGACTGGACCAAGAGCGGCTTGCAATCAGGCTATACCGACTATCCATCGACCGTTGCTCTCTTCACTTCTGGCCAAGCAGCATTCATGATCAATGGTGTGTGGGAAGTTCCCACCATGACGGATCTGAAGAAAAACGGCAAATTGTTCGAATGGGGAGCCATTGAACTTCCTAAGCTGTTTGACAAAAAATGCACCTATGCCGACAGCCACACCTTTGCCATTCCGGCAAACAAGGGCAAGACCATGACGCCCGAAAAGCATGCAGCGGTTCTGCAGGTTATTAGTTGGATGGCCCATCACTCTCTATTCTGGGCAACTGCAGGCCACATTCCGGCTTATAAGCCTGTTGTAGAGAGTGCTGAGTTTAAGGCGATGCAGCCAAATGCGACCTATGCGCCAGTCACAGCCAGTTTGATCTTTGATCCTAAGACGCCGCTTGCTGGTGTTGCTGGGCCGATCTTCAATGTGATGTCGACTTATTTTGTGCCGGCACAAAATGGCGAATTGGATCCAAACGAAGCAGTGAAGAAAATTAAAGACGAGCTGAATAACCTTCAGTAGTGTCTTTCGGGCCATCCGTGTCCTCCTCCTCGGGTGGCCCGATCTTCATGTAGCACCGCTATGATCAGCAAAGCATTTAAGAGTTACTGGTTTCCTCTGGTGTTGATCGTTCCATTTTTGGCGATCTACGGCCTGATCTTTATCTATCCCACCATCAGCATGTTCGTGCTGTCCTTCACCGATGCGCCACTGATCGGTAGCGGGAACTTTGTTGGTCTTTCAAACTATGCACGCCTGTTTCATGATCCACGATTGCTCGTTGCACTGTGGAACACAGCCTATTTTGTAATCCTTTCAGTGATCCCTGGTGCTGCTGTAGCCCTTCTGATTGCGCTGGCGGTACAGCGCTTGTCTGGGCGCTTGCAGGCGGCAGTAATGGCACTTTTCTTCCTTCCATTCATCGTTCCAGTTTCTGTGGTCTATTTGATTTGGGATTGGATTTTGAACTATCAATTTGGCATCGGCATGCATTGGTTGGATGCATTGGGAATACCGCGCGTGCCGGTATTTAAAACAGTCACCTGGTTCATGCCCGCAGTTGCCATAATTACAATATGGTGGACGTGTGGTTTTTCGCTTTTAGTATTTCTTGCCGGACTGCGCGCAATTCCAGCCGAAATTTATGAGGCTGCAGCGCTGGACAATGCCAGTCGTTGGACAACATTTCGTCGTATCACCTGGCCGTTGCTTTGGCCTGTCACGGCACTCGTTCTAACCATCCAACTCATTCTGCAATTGAAAATTTTTGATCAGGTCTATCTCTTTTCGACAGGCGGCAGGCCCAATGACACGGTTGTTATGGTCCAATATATATTCCAAATGGCTTTCCAAGACGATCATGGCGGGCGCGCTGCAGCAGTGGCGGTAACGCTATTTCTAATCGTGATTGTGGTAACGCTGGTTGAATTTCAGCTCTTGCGTCTGGCTGGTGGAGCGCCAAAGAAATGAAGGGCAGCAGATTTCACATTTCGCGAGTGGGCGCTTGGCTGATTACCAGCTTAACCGTGTTGATAGCCCTCGCTTGGGTGTTTCCGCTTTGTTGGGGGGTTATATCTTCATTGAAGCCAGAGGATGAAGTGGTTCGCCCCTATATTGAACTGTGGCCGCAAACGCTCACCTTTGATCACTATTACACTGCGCTGACCAATAGTTTGATCGGTCTTTGGTACATCAATTCACTGGTCACCGCCGTGGGGGTTACGTCAATTACTATTTTCAGTTCCATGCTTTGTGGCTATGCGATTTCTCAACTAAACTTTCCAGGCCGAAGATACCTTTACATGTTGATACTGGCCTGTTTCATGGTGCCGACCCAGACGCTCATCATCAATCACTTCATATTGATGGCCAACATGCATCTGCTCAACACTTGGCTTGGTATGATTTTGCCGCAGCTGGTCTATTATCCAGTGGTCATCATCGTTTACAAACAATTCTTTGATGGTGTGCCAAAAGAATTCCGCGAAGCTGCGCTGATGGATAATGCCAGTGAATGGCGCATTTTCTACAGAGTTTATATGCCCATGAACTGGGGCATCACAACTGCTTTGGCCATTGTCGTATTCATCTGGACGTGGAACAACTTTCTTTGGCCGTTCCTTGCCGCAACACAAAACGAAACCATGACTGTGCCTGTCGGCATTACGCAGGTGTATAACGCCTTTGGGGTTTATATTGCGCGTAGACTTGCTGCCGCAGTTCTCGCCGCGTTGCCGGTGGTGTTGCTCTATCTTTTCTTCCAGCGTCAAGTGACACAAGCGATCACGCTTTCTGCAGGTATCAAGGGTTAGAAAAAAGATTATGTCAGATATCAAGCTCAGCAACGTTTCCAAGACCTTTGGCACAGTCTCTGTGATCGACGATTTAACTTTAACCGTACACTCGGGTGAGTTTCTCGTGCTTCTTGGGCCTTCGGGTTCTGGCAAGACAACCATCCTGCGTATGATTGCTGGACTGGAAACCATCGACAAGGGCACACTTGAGATTGGTGGCCATCGCTGCGAAAGCCTGCCCCCAGGCCAGCGTCAAGTGGCGATGGTGTTTCAAAACTATGCGCTCTATCCACACATGAGCGTTTCTGGAAATATGGCCTTTGGCTTGGAAAACATTGGCCTAGGCAAAGCTGAGATTGCGGCGCGCATTGCTGCTGCGGCCAAACTGCTTGAAATGACTTCACTGCTTGAGCGATATCCGGCACAGCTTTCGGGTGGTCAACGCCAGCGTGTAGCCATCGGTCGGGCAATTGTGAAACAGCCCAAGGCTTTTCTCTTTGATGAGCCTTTATCGAACCTTGATGCGGCTCTTCGTGTTCGTACCCGCGTTGAACTTGCACAACTGCATCAGCGCCTGAAATCAACTGTGGTCTATGTCACCCATGATCAAACTGAAGCGATGACATTGGCAGACCGGGTTGTGGTTCTAAACAACCGCCATGTTGAACAAATCGGCACGCCAATGGAAATCTATCACAGGCCAGCGACACGCTTTGTTGCCGGTTTTGTGGGTTCACCGGCGATGAATTTCATTCAAGTGAAAACCAAGCTCAATGGCAAAAAAATTGGCATTGTCGCTCCCAGTGGCAAATGGATTGCTTTGCCTGGCGCTTCAAACATTAAGGGCGATGTTGAATTGGGTATACGACCTGAATCAATTAACATTGTTGATCGCGATGCCGATGCAACGGGCCAAGTTAAAATCATTGAACGATTGGGAGAGCGAACGTTGCTGCATGTTCAACTTGACAAGGGCCCACTTATTATCGTGCAGGATAGTGGGCTTTCTAAATTGAATATCAACAGTCCAGTAAAATTGAAATTCAACGTATCGCAAATCAGCTTGTTTGGTCCCGATGGGAAATCCAGTCTGAGAAGCGCCGCCTCAAAGTAGCCGATTAGGTTGTTTTAATTTCACCGTGATCAATGAGCCATTGGAGCGACTGTTGCACCGCTTCAATAGAACCATAACGTGGCCTGAACCCAAGAATCCTGCGAGCCTTTTCCATTGAACAATTTGGGCTGCGCGCCACATGTTCCCAAGTGGCTTGGGCATCTTCAGCACTTTGCCCCTTGGCCCAAGTCTCATAGGGCTGGAATGCCAGAAGTGGCTCATGACCAAACCAGCGATACGTGGCCTCAGCAAAACCACGTAATGTGACGGCCTGTTCTGAAACCGCATGGAAGCTTTCGCCAGTTGATTGGCTCCAGTTTGCTATTGCCGCCATAATGAGGGCAGCGATGTCATCGGCATGAATGTGATGCACGGTTTCAAGTCCAAAATTGGCCAGCGTTAAAACTTCGCCCCGCGCAATTGTCTCAAACGCTGCCGGATTGAAATGACCAGCAGGATTAAGCGGCACCCAACCTTGCCCCACAATATGGCCAGGATGGATTAAGGTCACAGGCAAACCATTGCGGCGCGCCTCAACCAGCAGAAAATCCTCAATCAATTTTTTCTGGGTGCCATAGCTACCAATTGGAAATTTGGGCGCTTCTTCGGGCGTGGGAACCGCAGTTGAATAGCCATGAGTCCAGATCGTGCCAATATGGATGAGATGTGTGACCTTGCCCTGCAGCGCAGCAACGAGTTGGCGCGCACTGTCAACCGTGAAACATATGAGGTCAATAACAATGTCAGCGTTAAGCGCCGCCACGGCAGGGCCAAACTGCCCGGTTTTTTCCAACGCGATACGGTCCATAATCTTAGGCGTCACCTTGGCCCAGGCCGCGTTTGGAAGATAAGGCTTTGCTTGCCCACGGCTGAGGGCAATCACCTCATGGCCAGCCACCACAAGGCGCGGCACCAGATAGGTTCCGATATGGCCATAGGCCCCAATAACAACAACGCGCGACATGTGTGAATTTCCCGATGTTTGATATAAATGCAAACGACATGAGTTGAGGCCATATCCTACACTAATTTCTGTCGCGCCAACAGCCACAGTTGAATGTTTTACGCCAACCAACCCTTACGATGAGGTGGTAAACATGCCATAATGTCTTACTTTATCCGGTACAAAGTATCAGGTCATTCAATCGGAACCATGGCCTCAAGAATTTCAGGTCCAGGGAGCAGCGCATGTCAATAGAATACCGACGCCTTGGTAATAGCGGCGCTATCGTAACAAAGTTTTGTCTTGGAACGATGACCTTCGGCAGTGAGGCTAACGAGGCGATGTCGCATTTGCTGCTCGATGACTATGCGGCAGCGGGCGGTAATTTCATCGACACCGCAGATGTTTACTCCGTCGGCGCATCCGAAGAGATCGTTGGCAGATGGCTTAAAAAACACCCGATGCAAGCAGCACAGATGATCGTTGCGACCAAGGCGCGTTTTCCTATGGGCTCAGGCCCTAACGACCTCGGCATCTCGCGCAAACATCTTGGTCACGCTTTGGATGCTTCGTTGAAGCGCCTCAGCGTTGAGCGCATTGACCTCTACCAGATGCATGGATGGGACGCCCTTACGCCGATTGAAGAAACCTTGCGTTTCCTCAATGACGCGGTCTCGGCTGGCAAAATTGCCTATTATGGTTTTTCTAATTTTCTGGGCTGGCATATTGCTAAGGCTTCGGAACTTGCGAAAGCGCGCGACTGGGCGCGGCCGGTGACACTGCAGCCCCAATACAGCCTTCTGGCGCGCGGCATCGAAAGTGAAATTGTCGATGCCTGTCTTGATGCCGGGATGGGCCTCTTGCCATGGTCGCCGCTTGGCGGTGGATGGCTAAGCGGGAAATATAATCGCGATGCGGTTCCAACAGGTGCAACCAGACTGGGAGAAAATCCCAATCGCGGCATGGAAGCCTATGCGCCACGCAACCAACAGGCGCAAACCTGGTCGGTCCTTGATGCAGTGCGGTCGTTGGCCAAGGCACGCGGACGCAGCATGGCGCAAGTCGCACTCGCTTGGGTAGCCCAACAACCAGCGGTGACTTCGGTGATCCTTGGTGCCCGCACCCGCGATCAGCTTGCTGACAATCTGGCCGCAGCATCGCTGGAGTTAACCCAAGAGGAAATATCCTCACTCAACAAAGTGAGTGCACTTGAGCTGGAGGATTATCCTTACGGATTAGGTGGGACGAACCAGCGCCGACGTAAGATTGAGGGCGGACGCTAAGACGACTCAAATTTTTATCTCTGAATGCGCAATAGAACGAACCGTGACCTAGCGTAATAACTTCTCTCTGCCATAGAGAAGCAACATGGAAATAATAACTACGCCATAAACAATCTGCCGGCCATATTCTGGTATTTGCATTACTGTAAGAATGGATTGAAGGAGCGTGATCAGCATCACACCAGCAACTGTGCCCAGGTAGTTGCCGCGGCCACCGAGGATTGATGTGCCGCCGAGTACAACTGCCGCAATGGCTGGCAGGAGATAAGCATCTCCCATGGATTGAGCGGCTTTGGAGGCATATCCCGCAAGCAGCACACCACCAAATGCGGCCAAGCCGCCCGAAATTCCAAACACCGTCAACACCACCCGCTGGGTGTTGATGCCCGAAAGATAGGCCGCGCGTTCCCTGTTGCCGATGCCGTAGATTGAGCGTCCAAAGCCAGTGCGCGTCATCAAGAACACGGCGGCTACACCAATAACAGCCCAACACAAAACTGAATTTGGAATCGAAGGAATAATGAAACCCGTTGCCAGATAACGCATGGCAGGAGACGCTGAATCTTGTGGCGAAAATCCACCTGTGTAAACAACCATAAGTCCTTGGGCCACGGCATTGGTTGCCAGAGTGATAATCATTGAAGGGATGCGCAAATAGGCAACTGCGAAGCCATTGACGAGCCCAATGAGAACACCGCAAAAAATGCCAAAGGGAATAGCAAGAATGGCACCTGTATGACCAAACCCTGCCACTGCGCATGACATCATTGCACCCACGGTCACCACCCACGGAACCGACAGATCAATCTGGCCGAGTAAAATAACAAGCATCATGCCTGTTGCGATGATGCCCAGAAATGACGCCACCTTAAGCTGCTGCAACAGATATTCCGGCGACAAGAAATTGCGCGAGTAAAGGCTGCCCAGAAAGAGCAAAAGCACGATGCAGGCAAAGGCCGTTGTCACCGCTGGGTCGAGGCGGCGCAGAAAACCAGGAAGTCTTGCGGTTACAGCGTTCATACGAACCAATCCAGTCTATTGCGCACACGAAGCAAACCAAAAGCGCTGAGGCTGACGGCAAGGAACAACACAACGCCTTGAAACAAAGGTTGCCAGAGTGGATCAAAATCAAAAACAAAAAGCAGGTCCCCAATGGTGCGAAAAGCAAGTGCGCCAAATATTGCACCAATGGCGCTGCCTCTGCCGCCCATTAAAGAAACACCACCAAGCACCACTGAAGCGATAGAGAATAAAGTGTAAGCGTTGCCACTGGCATAGGCGGCCTCACCCGTATAAGTAAAAAATGTCAGAAACAATCCGCCCACGCCTGCCAAAAGGCCTGACAAAGTATAAGCAAAAAATTTGGCGCGCTTAATTGGGACACCAGACATATAAGCTGCTGGCTCTGACGAGCCGACGGCATAGGCCGCTCTTCCGGTGACTGAGCGGCTGAATGGAACCCACACCGCAAGTACAATGGCAAGAAGCGCCACCAGACTTGCCGGGATGAAATTAAAGAGTTTGCCTGTCAAAGCATCCGCGATTGTCTCATTAACAGTGCCGCCCGGAAACGGCCTTAACGCCAGAGCGATGCCATAATAAATGGCACCCGTCGCAATGGTCGCCACAATGGGTTGCAAGCGACCGTAAATCACCACCAGACCATTGATAGCGCCACAAAGCGCACCGACGAAAAGCACCACGATAATTCCAAATGTCACATGAATGGGGGAGCCTACAACAAGCCACGACGCCACACAGTTTGTAAGTATGAAAACCATGCCCACTGAAAGATCAATGCCCGATGTTATCACCACCAGAGACTGCGCCATGGCAACAAAAGCCAGCAGAACACCTTTGTTTGAAGCGGTTTGCACCATATTGGCTGTAAAACCTGCTGGATGATTTGAAGCATAGATAACGAACATCACCACAAAGATGCTCAAAGCCATCAAGGTGCCGCGCTGTTCTGCAAACCAAAAACGCCAGTATTTCATGAGTGGATCACCTGATCAGTTTCGATATTGAGTGCACTTGCAATCAACGCATGCTCGTTGATTTCCGCACCTTTCAGTTCTCGCCGGATCTTGCCGTCATAGAGAACTAAAACGCGGTCACAACAGCCAATCAATTCGTCATAGTCGGTCGAATAGAAAATGATTGCGGCTCCTTGATCGGCAAGTTTGCGTAACAACACATAGAGTTCCTGTTTGGTGCCCACGTCAATGCCGCGCGTAGGATCGTTGAGTAAGATGATGCGTGGCCGGTTCATCAACCACTTTGCAATCACAACCTTCTGCTGGTTGCCGCCCGAAAGTGAGCCAACAGAAATATCTACGCTCGATGTTTTGATTGCAAGCAGCCCAATCATATCGTCGATAAGTTGTTTTTCTTTGGCGCTATTCACAATGCCAAAATCGGTGATGCGGTGCAGAGCAGCAAAAGAGAGATTGTCACGCACTGACATCGGTAACATCAAACCCTCAGTCTTGCGATCTTCGGGGACCAAGGCCATACCGATCTTGTCTTGTTTAGCTGCGAGCGGGCTGTTGATCGTCACTTTTTTACCGTCGATCAAAATATCTCCCGAACAACTGCGCAACACGCCAAACAACGCCAATAGAAGTTCGCGTTGGCCTTGCCCATCAAGCCCACCAAGGCCAACAATTTCGCCGGCGCTCACGGAAAGAGAAATATCCTTGAGTCTATCGGTCCAAGAGAGACCCGCAGTTTGCAGCACGGGGGCATTTTCTGAGCTCCCTCGTTGAGTCTTTGGTGGAAACACATTTTTGTATTCGCGGCCAATCATCAGTTCGACAACTTGCGTATCAGTCTTCGTTCCCGCCAAGTAGGTTTCAACCTTATGGCCATTTCGGAACACTGAGCAGTCGTCAGCCAGTTCGGCAATTTCATGCATGCGGTGAGAAATATAGAGCAATGCCAGTCCTTCATTGCGAAGACGCTTCAGCACTCCAAATATCTTTGTGACATCTGCTGCGGTGAGAGCGGATGTCGCCTCGTCAAGAATAAGAATGCGCGGCTTTCTTGCCAATGCCTTAGCGATTTCCACCATTTGTCGGCGTGACAGCGGCAAATCCTTCACCAGTGAAAGCGGGTGAATGTCTTCAGCGCCAGCGCGGGCTAAAGCCTCTTCAGCGAGTATCCGTTGCTGTTTCCGATCAATCAATCCGAACCGCGTTGGAGGATCACTAATCACGATATTGTCAGCAACAGAAAGATCAGGGATCAAAGACAATTCCTGGAAAATACAAACTATGCCGGCTTTATTTGCGGCGGCGGGGGATGAAAAGGAAACTTCATTGCCATCCAGCAACATGCGGCCTTCATCAGGTGCCACAACGCCGGCCATAATTTTAATGAGTGTAGATTTGCCAGCCCCATTCTCACCCAAGATCGCATGGATGCGGCCTGACCTGATTTCAATGTCAGCCTTCTCAAGTGCGTGGACGCCGCCATAGCGTTTTGACACGCCTTCCATGCGCAATAACAAATTCGATTCGACCAAAATCCCTCCGGTAGTTCATCAGGCGCAATAAGGCGTCGCAGATGAGAATCTGCGACGCCCTTTGCTAGGCTTAGGGATAGCCTACTGGTTTTCTTTCGATTGGCCCATAATTTCTTGCGCGGTGAAATTAATGCCGCAAGTTGGGAAAGCATTGCCGACGAAGAAGTTGTCAGATTGCTTTGGGAAATAGTTGTCGTCTGCTTTAAAGTTTGGATCTTCAACAATCGCCAAAGGCAACTTAATCGATTGTGGAAGCGTTTCGCCCTCAAGAGCAGCAATTGCGGTTTTGATCGCAACAGCAACTTGGGCAGGGCCAGTACCTGCTGAGGAACACTTCAATCCTTCGGCAGCATGAGCCGCGCAGAATTTGCGGAAGCCATTTTCAGTTTCGCCGCCAAATGGCACAAATGGGTGTTTGGCATCGATCATGGCCTGAACAATGCCCGTGTCACCGCCTTGGCCGGTGATGCCAGCAAAGGGTCCATTGGTAGCGATGGCATCTGCTGTTGCCTTTTGGGCCACACCATCATCCCATTTGCCAACAACTTCTGTCACGGCCCATTTTTTGCCGGAGGCATCAAGTGTTTCGTGAATGCCGTTGTGGCGATCGGTATCGACCGACGTTCCGGCAACACCGCGCACTTCGAGAATCTTACCGCCGCCTGGTACATTCTTGATCAACCAATCGGCCCACCTCACGCCAAGACCCTTTTGATCCACGTTCACATTGATGGCATCTTGAGTATCGAGAATGTTGTCGAAGGCGACAAGGATAACCCCTGCTTCCTTGGCGCGTTTGATAACGGGACCAAAGGCTGTCGGGTTCTGTGCATCGACAATGATGGCATCATAGCCTGCATCAATGAAGTTATTAATGGCTGAAATTTGCGCTGGCACGTCTTCACCAGTTGAAACCACTTTGAACTCTTTAAGCTTAGCGGCCACTTCAGGCTGAGCCGCATAGGCCTTGGCAGTTTGAATCATCTGAATGCGCCAAGTGTTAGCAATGTAGCCATTGGCAAGAGCGATGCGAAATTTGCCGTCTTTCTTCGGGTACTTGAAGAATTTTGTATCCTTTGCCCAAGGCGCAAAGCATTCGGGTTGTGCGGCTGGGCCAGCAACAACTTCGGGGCCAGCGGCATGCGCTGTAACGGCAAATGCCGCAAACAATGAAGTAGACATGCCCAATGCAAAAACATAACCAAGTTTACGTGAAAACGTCATCGAATTATCCTCCCAGACAAGGCCACGGTTAATTCCGTTTTGCCATTCCAGTTGACGCTCCGATTTTATCGGAACACAAAATTATTCAACCGAAGCCATATTCTTATCACAAATGACAGCGCTGTCAAATCCATTGAGTTTTATATTCTCGTGAGCTATTGCGTTAGAATAAATTCTTTTATGATCGTCGGGGGCTGGCATTCCAAAAAAGCGAAAAACACTAGACGATGTAGCCAGGCTTGCCAAAGTGAGCCCCATCACGGTCTCGCGCGCCTTGCGCAAGCCAGGCGCCGTGTCGCCCGAACTTCGCCAGCGTATTGACGCCGCCGTGCATAAACTTGCTTATGTGCCAAATCTTGCTGCCAGTCGTTTGGCATCTTCCAGAAGCCATTCTGTTGGTGTGATTGTGCCAACGCTCTATAACGTCATCTTTGCCGAATATCTTTCGGCTCTACACGACGTATTCCTGGACTCTGGGTTTCATGTCGTCGTTGTGAACAGTCGTTATTCGGCTGACGAAGAAGAACAGGCTATTCGCACTTTGTTGGGCCAACATGTTGAGGCCATTATTATCGTAGGGGTTGACCATACTGCCATGGCGCGCCGCCATCTGCTGCAGTCAAAAGTTCCCGTTATCGAGACATTCGAACTAACCGATGATCCCATCGATATCAACATTGGTCTGTCGCAGTCTCGAGCAGGCTATGATGCTACAAAATTTCTGATTGATCTTGGTCACCGCAGAATTGGCTTTGTCGTCGGCAATCTTGATGTGCGCGCCGCTGCAAGATTGAGTGGCTACCAACAGGCGATGAACGAAGCGGGCTTGTCATATGAAGGTTTGCTCGCCCAGAAACCGCAGCACAGCTGCATTGCTTTGGGCTCCTCGATAATGGGTGATCTTGTTGAACATGGAAACATTCCCGAAGCTCTGTTCTGCATTGACGACAATCTTGCATTGGGCGCGCTGATGAAATGTTGCCAACTTGGTCTTCGAATTGGTGAAGAAATTTCAATTCTTGGATTTCATGATCTTGAGTTTGCGGCCCTCGCCTCTCCTTCGCTATCTACTGTCGCCACATATAGGCACGAACTCGGAAAATTAGCGGCCGAAACAGTCATCAAGTTGATCTCGGGCAATGCATCCAGGATGAGTAAACAAATTGATTTGGGTTATGAAATCATCGCGCGACAAAGTACCGGAAAAAAACAGCGATAATTACCTTTTATAATTCGGCCATTGAGTTTGGCCTCTTGTCTATTCAACTGATAAAATGAAATTACGCAACACTGGATAAATTTCTTTATCCCAACGCTTGCCGCTGAAAACACCATAGTGGCCGACATTAGCCTGAAGATGATGGCGTCTGAGGTGTGGACGCAATGATACACACAAATCATGTGCAGCGGCAGTTTGGCCAAGTGCGCAAATATCATCACGTCCGCCTTCCACTGTAAGAAGTCCGGTTTTGCGGATTGAGCGCGGATCAATTTTGCGGCCTAAATAAGTTAGATCGCCTGTGGCTAATTCTGCTTTCTGAAAAATGCGGTCCACCGTTTCCAAAAAGAATTCTTCTGTTAGATCGAGCACAGCAAAATATTCATCATAGAAATGTTTGATTTTGTTGGCCTCTGCAATTTCACCTGCTGCGAGGTGATCATAAAGCCTGCGGTGTGCGGCTTGGTGCCTTTGCATATTCATTGCGATGAAAGCATTAAGTTGCACAAATCCCGGATAGACACGGCGGCCAGCGCCCGCGAAACGCTCGGGCACCTGCGAAATCAACGTGCCCTGAAACCATTCGATTGGTTTTTCCAACGCAAATTTATTTACAGCAGTGGGGTTTTGTCGCGGATCGATGGGGCCGGCCATCAGTGTCATTGAAAGCGGCGTTGCAGGATGATGATCCTCTGACATAACAGCCACTGCGGCCAAGGCCTGCACACAAGGCTGGCATACCGCCACAAGATGAGCCTTAGGCCCAACCTCTTCTAGAAAGCGGATAATGTAAGTGACATAATCATCCATGCCAAACTTGCCATGCGCAAGCGAAACGTCGCGGGCGTTGGCCCAATCTGTGACAAAGACCTCGTGGTCGCGCAGCAAAGTTTTAATCGTGCCCGTGAGCAGTGTTGCGAAGTGGCCTGAAAGCGGGGCCAAAACCAAGACACGCGGCTGCCTTGTGTCGATATCTTTGGCAAAACGCAGAAGTTTTCCGAAAGGCAAGTCTAATACAGTTTCAGTTGTGACCGCCACTTCGCGGTTGCCAACCGTTACGCTGTTGATACCAAACTCGGGGCGCGTGTGGGTAATTTCAAACCGTGAAAACAATTCCATTCCAGCCGAGAGTTTAGTCTTCCAACTGTCGGGCAAGCCCCAATTCATTCCAGACAAGGCTGATTGAAAATTCTTCGCCATCGCCCTCCACGGCGATATTAAATCATCCTGAATTTGATAGTTTTCATAGAGCATTAACCGATCACCTGCGCTCACAATTTGCTGCATCGCGAAAGCCTATTACATATTTTGTTGCAATGCGAGATAAAACTGGGGTAGCCTAAATTTGACCCTATGGAGACACAGCGTGGCCAAAGCGAAGCTGACAATCTCATCTAAAAATTATTCCTCGTGGTCTTTGCGCGGTTGGCTTTTATGCCGAATGGCTGGATTAGAATTTGATGAGCTGCGCATCGACATTGACGACCCAAATATGCGTCAAGAACTCCTGCTTCTGTCACCATCGGTTCTTGTGCCGCGGCTTACGCACAATACCGTCACTGTTTGGGATACCTGGGCAATTGCCGAATATCTGGCTGAAATTGCACCTGATGCGCATTTGCTTCCAGCGGATATTGCAAAACGTGCCCATTGTCGGGCAGTTTCGGGCGAAATGCATTCAGGATTTCACAACCTGCGATCAGCGCTGCCAATGAATCTCAAAGCCACGCATGAGGCGTTCCAAATTTTTACGGGTGCAAAGCCTGATGTAGAGCGCATCAAAGCCATTTGGATTGAATGTCTCGATGCTTATGGCGGGCCATATTTATTCGGGGAGCTCAGTGTTGCGGATGCAATGTATGCGCCGGTGTGCACCAGGTTTCAGACTTACGCGATCAAACTTGAGCCCAAGTTGGCGGCTTATCGCGACAGAATTCTTAACTGGCCTTTGATGCAAGAATGGACTGCTGGTGCCATGGCTGAGCCTGAAGAAATGGTCGAATTGGAAGTTGAGTTTTAGTCCGAACTGCCCGACACAAAAACTAAACTTGCATTGCTTACTTTGTTCACATGCACACGCGCGGCTTCGCCTGCGGCATTGCCGTCACCGCGCATGATCGCTGTGACGATGGCGTCATGCTCATCCCAAGATTTTGCAAGACGGCCGGACAAGCGAAACTGAGCTCTACGGAAAGGTGTCAAGCGGCTGCGCGTCAGAGTGACCAACTCGAATACATGCGTGTTGTGTGCACCACGATAAAGGCACGAGTGAAATTCGGTATTATAGGCTTCATATTCTTCTTCCTTGCCCAGATGAACCAGACGAGAAGAGGCTTGATGGCCGCTCTCAAGCGCTGCCCTCTCGCTGCTCGTCATGCGCAACGCCGAAAACCGTGCGCAGATACCTTCGAGTTCGGCCATGCTTTCAAACATCGATGCAAGCTGTGTCTGCGAGACGGCTGTAACGATAGCCCCGCGATTGGGCCTTCGATCCACCAGCCCCATCGCAGCCAATTGGGCCAGCGCTTCGCGAATGGGCGTGCGCGAAACGGCAAAGCGCTCCGCCAAAGTCGCCTCGTCGAGTTTGCCTCCGGGTTTTAAGTCACCAACAACGATGCGGTCAGCGATTGCGCGCACCATCACATCAACGGTGGTTCCATCTCGGATCAAGTTCTTTTTCGCTCTCAAACGTCCTCCATATGGCCAAACAAGACTTGCATTTCTCCTCAGCACTTACAGCTCATCGCCTGTTTGCCCGTAATTTGGCCTTCATGTCAATGTGGCTAAAACATAGGCAATTTTTTAAATTTGTGCGTTTTTTATGGGCAGATCACTAAATTAATTCGAATGTAATCATTGAATTATTTGAACAATTTAGGTGGCATAACGATTGCATACACTTTGCTAATGAGATCTTAAACCCAGCAAAAGGAGCAATCTATGACCACCAAATTACTGATTTCCCGCCGCAAACTTTTACAGACTTCGGCTGCAGGAGCCGCCCTTGGACTTCTGCCTTATTCGGGCTCAGCCCAAGCCGCAACAAGCGCCACTGTTGGCTTTATCTATGTCGGCCCCAAGGATGACTATGGTTACAACCAATCCCATGCCGAAGGTGCCGCTGCACTCAAAGGTATTGCAGGCATCAAGGTGGTTGAGGAAGAAAATGTTCCCGAAACCGTCGATGTCCAAAAGACCATGGAAAGCATGATCAATCTTGATGGTGCTTCTCTGATATTCCCAACGTCCTTTGGCTATTTTGATCCACACATGCTGGCGATGGCCGCCAAATATCCCAAGGTGCAATTCCGCCACTGCGGCGGCCTGTGGAACAAAGACAAGAATCCCATGAATGCTGGTTCCTATTTTGGCTATATCGGCATGGGCCAATATCTCAACGGCATCGCTGCTGGCCATGCAACCAAAAGCAAGAAACTTGGTTTCGTTGCGGCCAAGCCCATCCCTCAAGTATTGCTCAACATCAACTCATTCCTATTAGGGGCGCGAGCCGTTGATCCAAGCATTACTGTCCAAGTGATCTTCACCGGTGAATGGTCGCTCGCAGTGAAAGAGGCTGAGGCCACCAATGCGCTGATTGATCAAGGTGCCGATGTCATCACCTGCCATGTTGATAGCCCCAAGGTTGTTGTGCAAACAGCGGCCGGGCGCGGCGCATTTGTGTGTGGTTATCACGCCAATCAAAGTCCTCTGGCGCCTGACAAATATCTGACGGGTGCAGAATGGGCTTGGGGCACTGTCTATAAGATGTTTATCGACAAGCTGCAAAAAGGTGAGCCGCTGCCTAATTTCACCCGTGGTGGTTTAGCCGAAGGCTTCGTAAAAATGAGCCCCTTAGGCCCAGGTGTTAATGCTGAAGGCCGCAAGCAATTTGAAGCCACGTTGGCCGAAATGATGAAAGGCGGCTTCTCTGTCATCAAAGGGCCGCTGAAAGATAACAAAGGCAAAGAGGTGGTCGCTGCAGGCAAAGCCTATCCAGAAACCGCCATTGAGCTTGAAAGCATGGACTATCTGGTTGATGGCGTTATCGGGTCAACGTCATAACAACAGCCATGAGCGACACAGTGGGCACTTCGCAAATCCCCGCCGCATCGCCGCTGCCGATTGCCACGTCCAGCCTTGAAGGCTTGGCGCGGCGTTCGGAGGCGGTGGCAATTCCTCTGGCAGCCTTGCTGGTGGGGATGGTGCTGTTCAGTGTGTTCATCATGCTTGTTGGAAAATCGCCGATCGATTTTTTTGACATCATGTGGCGCGGAGCGTTTGGCAGTTGGTTCTCAGTTCAGAACTCTCTTTCACGTGCTGCGCCACTATTGCTCACTGCGCTTTGTGTGGCTTTGCCAGCACGGCTAGGTCTTGTTGTCATTGGCGGCGAAGGCGCCATTGTGCTGGGCGGAGTTGCCGCTGCTGCACTGGGCTGGTGGCTGGATGGTGCTCCAGCTTTCATTGTGATTGCCTTGATGGCAATCGCCGGAATGATTATCGGGGGGCTGTGGATGGGCATTGTGGGCGCCTTGCGCCACTACCGCGCCGTCAATGAAACCATCTCAAGCCTATTGATGGCTTACATAGCGATCGCGTTGATGAACCAACTCGTTGAAGGGGTGCTGCGTGATCCGGCATCGTTGAACAAACCGTCCACCCATCCGTTGGCACAGGCTTACCGCATCGGCAGCATTCCCGGCATGGATGTGCATTGGGGATTGGCTGTCGGCATCGTTGCCTGCATTATCTCTTGGCTACTGATCGAAAAAACCCGCTGGGGGTTTGCTGCCCGCATCGCAGGCGGCAATGTGCGGGCAGCCCAGATCCAAGGCTTGGCTGTGGGGCCACTGATTGTTGGCTTCACCGCACTTGGCGGAGCTTTTGCTGGGCTTGCAGGTATGATTGAAGTGGGTGCTGTGCAAGGCAGCGCCAATGCTTCGCTTGCTGCTGGCTATGGCTATACCGGAATCCTTATTGCCTTCTTGGCGCGGCAAAACCCGCTTGCCATTATTCCCGTGGCCATTCTTCTTGGTGGCATTGATGCAGCAGGCGGCCTCATCCAGCGCCGCATGGATATGCCAGATGCAACCATTCTCGTGCTGCAAGGTATGCTGTTCATCATCATATTATTCAGCGAAACACTTTACGGTCGCTTCGTCATTTTCAATCCTGACTTGTGGAAGAGGAGTGCTTGATGGCCGCTGAGATTGGTCTATGGGGTGTGCCCCTCGCTATCCTTGGTGGAGCCATACGCGTGTCCACGCCCTTCATCTTTGTCAGTCTTGGTGAAACGATCACTGAACGTTCAGGCCGCATCAATCTTGGCCTCGAGGGCACATTGGTGTTTGGCGCCATGACGGCTTACGCCGTTGCGGTTGAAACCGGATCAACTTGGCTTGGCCTGTTAGCTGCTGCAATTGCGGGCACCTGCTTTGGCTTGTTTCACGGTTGGATATGCAAATTTCCGAAGGTCAATGACATTGCCATCGGCATAGCAATGATGCTGTTCGGCACTGGGCTTGCGTTCTTTTTTGGAAAGCCGTTTATCCAACCGTCCGCACCTCATTTACCCGCCATTCCATTTGGCTTTTGGTCAACAATTCCGCAGGTGCAGGCAGCGCTGGACGTGAATGTGCTTTTCCTTATTGGTGCAGCACTCTCAGTATTGTTGTGGTGGGCTTTCAAGAACACCAGAGCTGGACTCATAATCCGTGTGGTGGGGGACAGTTCGGATGCGGCCCGCGCCATGGGCATTAATCCCAACACGGTGCGCCTGTTGGCCACTGCCGTAGGCGGTGCCTTTGCAGCAATCGGGGGTGCTTATCTTTCACTCTATTATCCCGGCTCTTGGAATGAACGCATTTCATCCGGCCAAGGCTTGATGGCTGTGGCGCTGGTCATTTTTGCCCGCTGGAATCCACTAGGCTGTTTTGCAGCCGCACTGTTATTCGGCGGGGCAGGCGCACTCGGCCCCTCTTTGCAGTCGGTGGGCGTCACACAAGGCTACTATTTATTCTATGCAACACCTTATGTGCTCACTCTTGCCATCATGATTGCAACCTCATCGCCCGGCCGCTCATTGGCTGGCGCACCTGGAGAACTTTCAATAACCAAATGAATGTGAGACCCAACATCATGCAAAATTACATCGACGCTGATCCTTATCCCTGGCCCTATAATGGCGATCTCACGCCCAGCAACACGGCGCTGATTGTCATCGATATGCAGACCGATTTCTGTGGGCCGGGCGGTTATGTCGATCACATGGGCTATGACTTGTCGTTGGTGCGAGCTCCAATAGCACCCATCAAGTCGGTTCTCACGGCAATGCGCGACAAGGGCTATCACATCATCCACACCCGCGAAGGCCATAGGCCGGATCTTGCTGATCTTCCGGCCAATAAGCGCTGGCGGTCTCAGCGCATCAATGCCGGCATTGGCGATCCTGGGCCTTGTGGGCGCATTCTGGTGCGTGGTGAACCGGGATGGGACATCATCCCCGAACTCTATCCGTTGCCTAATGAAGTGATCATCGACAAGCCGGGCAAAGGATCCTTCTGCGCCACCGATCTGGAACTCATCCTCAACCAGCGCGGCATCCGCAACATCATACTCACTGGCATCACCACTGATGTATGTGTGCACACAACGATGCGCGAAGCCAATGACCGCGGCTATGAATGCGTGATGCTGGAAGATTGCTGTGGCGCAACTGATCTTGGTAATCACCTTGCAGCAATTAAAATGATTAAGATGCAAGGCGGGGTTTTTGGTGCCGTCTCAAATTCCTCGGCACTGGTGAGGCAATTGCCGCCCCACGAAGGAGTGCACGCATGACGAACGCTGCTGTTGATGCAATGCCGGTGGCACCGCTGCGCCGCGCACCGTCAGTTGAAACTATAGGCATAACGATGCGCTTTGGTGGCTTTACTGCACTTGATGATGTTTCAATCAAAGTGCCAGCGGGAAGTTTTCATGCTTTGCTCGGCGAGAACGGCGCTGGCAAATCGACTTTGGTTAAATGCATGATGGGATTTTATCAACCCACTGCTGGCGAAATGATCGTCGATAACCGCGAGATTTCCGTCACTAGTCCTAAGGATGCGGCGGCCGCGGGGCTCGGCATGGTCTACCAGCACTTTACATTAGTGCCTTCACTGACGGGAGCCGAGAACCTGGTGATTTCACGTGACGTCGTGCCCGCTATCATCGATTGGCAACAGGAAAAACGCGATCTTGCACTATTCATGCAGACGATGCCATTCAAGCTGCCCCTTGATGTGCCAGTGCGTGAACTTGCAGCAGGTGAAAAACAGAAACTCGAAATTGTTAAGCAACTTTATCTGGGTCGCCGTTTCCTTATTCTCGACGAACCGACTTCGGTGTTAACACCAGGCGAGGCCAATGAAGTTTTGGGCCATGTGCGCGCGATGACCGAAAGTGGCGATCTCACCGTGCTGATGATTTCCCATAAGTTTAATGAAGTAATCGCTTTTGCGGACGACATCAGCGTGCTGCGCAAAGGCAAATTGACTGGCAGTGGCAGTGTCAAAAAGCTGAACCGCAAATCCATGGCAGCGATGATGATCGGCGATCAACCTATCGCTGTTTTAGACAGCCGCACGCCTGCTGATAAGATGGCAAAAACCGTGCTGGCCGTAAAGTCATTGAAAGCACCTGATAGAACTGGTTTGAAAACAATTGACGTTGAGAAACTCGATGTGCGGGCTGGAGAGATCGTGGGCATTGCGGGAATATCTGGCAATGGCCAGAAAGAATTTCTGGAAGTGCTGGCCGGACAGCGCCAACGCGAAAGCGGAGAAATTTTAGTAGAAGGACTGCCTTATGCAGCCAGTCGCGAAGAGTCTCGCAATCTCAATGTCAGATTCATACCAGAAGAGCCTTTACGCAATGCCTGTGCGCCGCGGATGACTGTGGCCGAAAATTTGAGCTTCCGTAATTTTGATCTTGGCGCAGATGGAAAGCCTTTGAGCTGGATCAATGCCGCAGCCATCAAGTCCTATGCAGCCCAACTCGTCTCGCAGTTTAAGGTGAAGACAACATCACTCAGCTCGCCCATATCTGCTCTTTCGGGGGGCAACGTGCAACGCGCGGTGTTAGCCCGCGAACTGAGTGGTGAAGTGGATTTGCTGATCGTTTCAAACCCATGTTTTGGACTCGATTTTTCAGCGGTGGCAGAAATTCGCCAACGCATAATGAAGGCGCGCAATAATGGCACCGCCGTGCTTTTGTTATCGGAAGATCTTGATGAGCTGTTAGAACTTTCAGATCGCATTCTGGTGATGTCAGATGGAGCACTGGTTTATGAAACGCCCATTGCAACGGCCAATGTGCAAACCATCGGTCAATATATGGCGGGCCATCACTGATGCACACTATCAATGCCCTGCCTTTCGACTTTAAATTCGATGGCCAGACAATGGCGCTGATCGTCATTGACATGCAGCGCGATTTTGCCGAGCCGGGCGGCTTTGGTGCCAGCCTCGGCAATGATGTGAGCCGCATCGGCGCCATCGTGCCGACGGTTAAAAAACTCATCGAAGGCTTCAGGCAGGCGAAGCTTCCTGTCATTCACACGATGGAATGCCACCTGCCTGATCTTTCCGATTGTCCAACTGCCAAGCGCAACCGGGGCAGTCCCACACTACGCATTGGCGATGTGGGCCCAATGGGTCGCGTACTTATTGCTGGCGAGCCCGGCACCGCAATTATATCTGAGCTGGCACCTTTGCCCAATGAGGTCGTGATCAAAAAACCTGGCAAGGGAGCATTTTATGCGACACGCTTGGACGATGAACTGAAACTTCATGGCATCACGCATCTGGTTTTTGCTGGCGTGACCACCGAAGTTTGCGTGCAAACGACAATGCGCGAAGCCAATGATAGGGGCTATGACTGTTTGCTGGCCGAAGACGCGACAGAAAGTTACTTTGCAGAATTCAAGGCCGCCGCAATCGACATGATCCGCGCACAAGGTGCTATTGTTGGATGGACAGCGACCACCGATGACATCCTCAAAGGAATTCGCAATGTCTAGGAAATCTTTACCTGACCTTGTGAATGGAGGTTGGCGTAAGTTGCAGTTCGAATTTTTTAGAGAAGGCATTGAAGTGCATTGGCTCATCAAAGGCGGTGCCTCTGATCCCAGCGTCGCCGTGCTAAAATATGAACCGGGTTCGGCAGTGCCGCGTCACCGCCATGCGGGTCTTGAAACAATTGTAATTCTAGATGGCGTGCAAAGCGACGAATCTGGGGATTATGCAGCGGGCACAGTGGTTCTCAATGAGATAGGCAGCGAACATTCGGTATCGTCGAAAGAGGGCTGTGTTGTTCTTATTCAGTGGAATTTGCCCGTGATAATTCTTGGAGACAAAAAATGACGCTGGGTGACCTTCACTTTGACATTCAAAGCCTTCATGCCGCCTATGCTGCGGGTACCAAACCGTCTGAAATGATCGCGACTGTCCTGGGCCATATCACTGAGAGTAATGACCCCGGCATTTTCATACACGTGGCTTCGATTCAGCAGCTCTTGTCCGAAGTCGAAAAACTTGGCGCGTTTGATCTTGTAGCCAAACCTCTGTGGGGCATACCTTTTGCAGTGAAAGACAACATCGACGTCGCAGGTATGCCGACAACGGCTGCTTGCCCGGCATTCGCCTACACACCGACTAAGGATGCAACGGTTGTGGCGCGTCTCAAAGCTGCGGGTGCCATTGTCATCGGCAAAACCAATCTTGACCAATTTGCAACTGGTCTAGTGGGCCTGCGCACACCTTATCCTGCGCCCATAAACGCCATTAATCCTTCTCTTATTCCCGGTGGGTCGAGTGCAGGATCCGCAGTCGCCACAGCACGAGGCATTGTTTCCTTTGCATTGGGAACCGACACAGCTGGCTCTGGCCGCATTCCCGCGGGCCTCAATAATATCGTAGGATTGAAGCCCACCGTTGGTTCGCTTTCGACCAGTGGCGTCGTGCCAGCTTGCCGCACGCTTGATTGTGTCTCGATCTTCGCGTTGACGGTTGATGATGCTTATGCCGCATATAAAGTCGCTGCTGGTGTAGACGCCACTGATGCCTATTCAAAGCCCATCGCAATTAAACCGCTTCGCGCGAGGCCACCCATTTTGACAGTCGGCGTGCCGGCCAAAGCTGATCTCAAATTCTTCGGTGATGATGCTATGCAAGCTGGGTTTATGACGGCGATAACTTCGCTTAAAGAGCTGGGCTGCAAGTTAGTCGAAATTCCATTCGGCGATTTTTATGCCGCCGCCAATCTACTTTACGAAGGTGCGTGGGTTGCGGAACGCTATGCGGCAATTGAAGATTTTTTCAAAGCAGAGCCAGATGCCATGCATCCGGTCACGCGTTTGATAATTGGCGGAGCAGAAAAACTCTCGGCTGCAGACGCCTTTAAAGGACTTTACGCGCTTCAAACTTTAAAGGCAAACCTTGCGCGCGTCGTCGCTTCGGTCGATCTCATCTGCGTTCCAACTGCACCGACGCATTACACTGTTGATGCTGTTCTTGCTGAACCTATCCTCACCAATAGCAGGCTTGGCACTTACACAAATTTCGTCAACTTACTTGATCTCTGCGGTATCGCTGTTCCCAGTGGGATACGCAATGACGGTTTGCCAATGAGTGTGACACTTCTGGCAGCCGCTGGGACCGATCATTTGGTAGCGGCACTTGCAAGGGATATACACGCCAACAGCAAACTGCCGCTGGGTGCCACCGGCTGGCAGCAGCCGGCCGCATTGCCTCTCGCGTCATCCGCAGACGACGGCATGATCGAAATTGCGGTGGTGGGTGCGCATTTATCGGGCATGCCACTAAACCCTCAACTCAAAAACCTCGGGGGGCAATTTTGTCGTACAGCAAAAACCATTTCTGCCTACAATCTTTATGCGCTGGCCGGACAGGCCATTCCAAAGCCAGGTCTGTTGCGTTCACCTGATGGCAGTGGATCGAGCATTGATGTGGAAGTGTGGGGATTGTCGCCCGAAGGGTTTGGCACTTTCGTGGCGGCAATTCCCTCACCACTAGGCATCGGAACCCTTGAGCTTGCAGACGGCACAAATCCAAAAGGATTTTTAGTCGAAACTGCCGGACTGAAAGACGCAACCGATATTTCGCATTTCGGTGGTTGGCGCAAATATGTTGCTGGCGCTAAACCGTGAAGTCATTATTTGGGATACGCTACTGGCAATTTTATTATTAAAGTTGGCAGATCTTCGATCAGGTCAGTTCTGTTCCGACGACCATGGAAAATTTACATACTGGTCTCGCGTATCATAGCAGATGTTGCCATACATTTTTAAATAAGCATTGCGGCGCATAGTGTTGCCATAAACCGATGCGGGATCGGCCAAGTCGGCTTCGTATTGCGCAATGTTATTGTTGGTGAGAGCGATGGGAAGAATATCCATCGCCTGTGGAATGCTCTTGCCTTCGAGCCAGTCGGCAGCAAACTGGCCCATGGCATAGCCGAATACTGGCGAGGACAGCGCGACACTCGCCTTATAAGGACCATCGCCTTTCTTTATTTCGGACACCGCTTCGGGCTCGCCGTCGATGCCGCCGAGGAATTGATTGGGTCTGTCCTTGTGGGCGGCGCGCAGTGCTTTCAGCGCCCCCAACACAACCGCGTCACTGCCGAGCACAACGTCAACATCTGGATTAGCCAGCAGAATGGTGTTCATTGCAGTAAAGCCACCTTCCTTGCTGACAGGATCAGGCGTTATATCAGCAACGACAGTAACGCCGGGAAGCTTATCAAAGCCATCGCGCATCGCCTTAAAGCGTGGGGATAAGTATTGCATCGAATCTTGTGTCAGCAAGACGACATTGGCTTTGCCGCCGAGCTTGGTGACGATATGGGCAATAGCGGCGTCTGTTAGCACCTTGCCCGTTGCATACTGTGGAGCATTGAGCAGCAATGTTGCAGGCGGCGGCACAATGGTGCCCACAAAAGCACCCGACCAGATGACTTGCTGAAGGCTATGGCTGATAACCGCAGGATTAGACGAAGTGCCGATCACAGCGCCAACTTTGGCGGCACGGAATAAATCTATCTGCGCTGCCGCATTGGCGGCGTCGTTTTCAACCACGACGTTGCGATATTCGAGCCCACGATTTTTGGCGGCCAGTGAGAGGCCGTTGCCAACGCCTTGAAGAAATTCGCGCTCATTCTCCTGAACGTAAGCCAGCACTTTTGCAAGACCTGCAGGCGCAGTACATGCTGGCGCTTTATCATCGAAAGCCGGAAATATGGTGCGATGCGTAATGCCCGGCGGCCCTTCTTGTGCGACAGCTTGAGTCGGCCCACCCATCAATGACCCCATTAGAAGAAAGCTTCGGCACGCGGCCGACAAAAGAAATGCGATCCTGTTCCCGTTGGTGGTCATTCCTGCTTCTCTACTTTCCTCCAAGCACAAAGCGCGCGCAATACTCGTTGCGGAGGCTGGTTGAGTGCCACATGAAGGATCAGATAATTCCTGAGACATTGCTTGAAGCTGCCTGAATTATATCTCGCTGACAAGGCCATCTGAACAATAAGCGTTGTCGCAACTGAGCCACATCATAAATTTTCGACTCCGCCAGTGGCGCTTATTTCACCGCAAAGACCAGTTTCGAAACGGACCCGGGATCAGTCGCCAAATACTCAACCGTTCCGGAGAGGCTGGTGGCCATGGCACGCACAATCCTGGTGCCAAATCCTGTGCCACGCTCACGCGTCTTGGGATCAAAGCCCACGCCTTCATCGGCCACCGTTAGTTCACCCAGCCCATCCTTGTTGAGCAAGAGTTTGATGTGGACGACGCCTGAGCCGGACGGGTAGGCGTACTTGATCGCGTTGATGATCCACTCATTCAAAATTACACCGAGACTGGTGGCTTTGTCGGCAACTAATCGGATAGGCGCAAAGTCATATACAAGTGAGATGTCCCGAATTTGGTCATGTGTTGCAGTCTGAAGATGTTGGACGATGCCGGCCAGATATTCATCAAGCGAGACCACCCTCGCATCGCCTGATGTATAGAGATTCCTATGCACGAGGGACACGGCATGAATACGCGATTGGGTTTGTTCCAGCGCGTTCTTGGTTGTTTTGTCGGCAATTGAGTTGGCCTGAAGTTTGACCAGTGTGGAAACCATTGCCAAGCTATTTGCCACGCGGTGATTGACATCTGATAATAGGGTCTCGGCGCGGTCGCGCGCCACCCGCAAATCATCATTGGTATGTGCAAGCTCGGTGGTCCGCTCCTCTACACGCTGTTCAAGGCTTTGGTTTAATGTCTTCAACGCTTCGCGAGCTTCGGCTAGGTTGCGCGTGTGATTGAGCACGAAATATCCGGCGATTGCGCCTGTGCCCAAAATCACCAACGCACCGATGATCGAAACCCAACTTAAAATTAAAGCACCCCCTTGCTGTTCGCGCACCCCTTCCAGCTGTTTTTGTTCGGTCACGCGGATGATTCCACTTACGAAAACATTGGCCTCATCCATCAAGGCTTTGCCGCGATTGGACCGCACCATGTTCAAGGCCGCGGCATCATCGCCTTTATTCTTGAGGTCGATGGTGTCATCCATTTCCCTAATTTTCTGCTCGATAACAGTGCCCAACCTATCGCCGGCGGCCACCAGCTCAGGATAGCGGCTGAGGCCTGACTGAACCTTTTGTAACTGTTTTTCCAATTGACCTTTGGCAACGGAATAGGGCGCAAGATAGATTTCATTTCCGGTGTAGAGATAGCCGCGCTGACTAGATTCCGCGGTCTGCATACTATTGCGCAAGTCAGTGGCCGCGGTACGAAGTGAACTCTCTGCGGTTACATTATTGAAATTCTGCTGAGCACGTTGATTCAACAAAAATGTCATTGAAACAATAATAGCCAGCGTCACAAAGCCAATGAACAGCGGAATAATCGTTCGCTTGGGAATCTCGCGACTAATAATCCTCAATCTGGTGAAAACCTTCATCAAGAATGTATAGGGGCAAGCCTCTTGAAAACACAAGTGGACCCTCCCGGTCGACGAAATGCTCTGAAATGCCTACAGAATGGCCGGCACAGTGATGCAAGAATTGAATGCACCAAATTTGTACCAGTTCCAGCAAAAGCAAGTCCGTATAAAACACGCATCAACTTCATGTTATTAAAAAAATGAAGTTGAATGGAACTAACCATTCCGTGCGGTGTTTAATGCGCACGGTTCTAATCAGTATTTACTCTCTTAGGACCTCGCTCTTTGCAAAACACTTTTGCTTATGAGCAGCAATTGGATATCAACTTTTAATGGAGATCATTATGGGTCGCGGAATTTTGTTGTGGTTACTTGGCGTGCCAATCCCAGTCATAATTTTGTTGGCTATATTCTTTCATCACTGAGTTCGATTTTACTGAATCTCACACCGTGTTGCATGGCAGATAAAATCTGCGGCAACGCGGTTTTTCTTTTTTAAATCGGCTCTGTGCCGAAGAATAACTCTTTGGATCATTTAATCTTGGTGTTGAACACGGAGCGTTCTTAAAGTCAGAGCAAACGCAGAAGAGTAAAGTGAAGCGCGGAGTTGCCCCCGCGCCTTCTTCTAATTCTGGTTCGTCTCGGCAGCGTGATTGATCCGCTCTTCCGCCAGATCAGTAAGTTTAAAATCCGCCGCCTTTTCCTGTTCAAGAACTGAGCCGATGAGCTCCGCTGCCTTGTTCATTCCAAGTGCTATGGCATAGGCGTGCATGCTGCCGTAGCGTGTGATCTCATAGTGCTCGACGGCTTGGGCGGAAAATATAATTGCTGCATCGCAGGACTTTGATTTTCCAAAATCTTTCAAAATGCCATCTGCTTCTTCTAAAATGCCATCGATGGCATCACATTTCTGCGCCTTTGGTGGCATTTCGAGCAGACTAAAGATTTGCTCCATTTTGGCAATGTGCTGCTCAGTTTCTCCGCGGTGAGCTTCTAACGCCTGCCGCAGTCCGTCATCGTGGGCTGCCTTGATCATTTTTGGCAGTGCCTTATATATTTTCTTCTCTGCATAGTAGATGTCTTTGATCCCGTGTATGAGCAGATCTTCAAGTGTAAGTGTTTTGGTTTTTGGTGAATCCACTGACTTTAGCATTTTGGTCTCCTATGTTTTAGTGAAAACGACAGATTTAGATATGCGAATGCTGCGCGTCGCAGAACTCGCTCAACAGCTAGTGAGTGACTAACGAACGGACTTCAATTTGGTTCCGATTAAGTTTTTCTCTTCAACTTCGACCATCGGACAAGCATTTTCGGTAATTGCAATCGTTACGGAAAATGAGTTGCCCCACGTGGAACTAAATTTGAGCACAGTCGTTTCACAGGACGGCGTTCTGTGCATGATCACGAATAGCGAGACGAAGTAGGAGATTGTAATGCAAAATACAGCAACCAAGGTAAAAGAACCGGCGGCACTCAAGACACCATCTGGCTTTAGCAATAAGGACGCGTCTGAGATCGCTCTCGCGTTAAATGGCCTTGTTGCCGACGCGTTTACACTTTACCTAAAAACGAAAAATTTCCATTGGCATCTTAGCGGCTCACATTTCCGCGATTATCATTTGCTTTTTGATGAACATGCCGATCAAATATTCGCGTCAATTGATCCTCTGGCCGAGAGGGTGAGAAAAATCGGACAATCGACGCTCAAATCTGTAGGCGATGTTTCCAGGACTGCTCATCTTAAAGACAATGATAAAGATTATGTGTCGGCACCCGACATGATTAGGGAATTGCTCGATGATAATCGGATGATGGCCGAATCTATGCGGAAGTGTCACGCGTTGTGCGATGAAAAAGACGATCCTGCAACGGCAGGTTTACTCGAAATTTATATTGATGAGACTGAGCGAAGAACTTGGTTTCTGTTTGAAGCCTCTCGCGTGGCCACTTGATTTAGGTATTAAGTAGATATCGAATTTCTGACATCACGTTTCGAGCGGCGCAGTTTTCGGTCGTCATTCAGCACAGCGCTGAATCATTTCTCACGCGTTGGCAGGTTTAACGACGGAACCGTCATTTTCACGTCAACAATTCTTGATCATATTGATATGCCGGCTGGGCTAGGGGAATTTAGGTTACTACCCAAGCCATATTCCATAAGTGTGCTAAGAGATATTCGTGAATTAAAATAAACACTTAGGATGTTTATTCGCAGCCATTTGGTTGACCAAAATAATAAATGTAATCGGGAACAATTTGGGCATTCCTGCGTTATTTGCCATACCTAATTAGCATCGGAGGCAGGGCGCAATGACGAATATACTTGGCAGGTCTGCGGGGCGTGAAATTTCCGCATTAGACCAGTCAGAACCCATTCGCTCGGAAATATTTGGTATTGATCGTCTTCGCCAGCATGCGCATAGCTTGGCCGAAAGTCAGAAACTCACAGCTTCTCCCAAACGCGTAATTTCTATCATTCGTCGCCTTGATGACAACGCCAAAGTTTTACTGGAAGTATACCGCGATGTTTGTGCGGCGGTTGACAAAAACAAGGTCGTAACGCCGGCGGCTGAATGGTTGATCGACAACTATAGTCTTGTCGAAGAACAATTACGCCAGACCCGCGCCGATCTGCCTCCCGAATTTTATCGCCAATTGCCGAAATTGGCCGATGGTTTTCTGGCGGGCCATCCACGTATATTTGGCTTGGTTTGGGCTTATGTTGCTCATAGCGACAGTCAATTTGATCCCACCTCGCTCACAGATTTTGTTACTGAATATCAAAAGGTCCAACCTCTCACCATTGGAGAGCTCTGGGCGGTTCCGATTAGTTTACGCCTGATCCTGATCGAAAATCTCAGGCGAATTTCGCAACAGATTATGGCCGCGCGCAAAGACCGCGAAGCTGCAGATAGCCTTGCCGATGCGCTTTTGAATGACGTTGATCCGAAAATAGGGTTCCAAAAAATAAAGGAGCGCATCGGCGAACCTCGGGTTAGTCACGCTTTTGCCGTTCAGTTTATTCAACTGATGCGCGACCAAAATGAAATGGCGGCTGAGGCACTTCCTTGGCTCAAGGTAGAATTGGAATCACTTGGGCGCACATTGGAAAGCACCGTCAACGAGGAACAGCATCGCCAGATTGCAACCAACGTTACTGTTCGCAACATTGTTACCAGTATGCGGCTCATATCCGATATGAATTGGGAAACCTGGTTTGATAGTGTCAGTCTGGTCGAAATATTGCTGCGCACCCGTCCAATCTACAGTTCTATGGATTTTTCCAGTCGCACGCTTTATCGCAGGGCGCTTGAAGACTTAGCCCGCGGAAGTAAAATTGACGAACTGGAATTAGCTCAACGCATTCTGGACATGAAGGAGGCTGAGCCTGGTTACTATCTGCTGGGAGCAGGGCGGTGTGATTTTGAAAAATCTCTCAATTTCAAACCACCTTTGTTACTCCGCGTACAAAACACAGCTAAGCGACTTGGCCTAACAGGTTATCTCGGCAGCATTGCCGTCATTACATTATTGGCTCTGGCGACCGGATTTGCTTTGGCATTAGTGGGTTTACCCTGGGAAATTTCAGCACTTCTCGTAGCATTGCTCATTTTGCCGGCATTTGAATTCGCCTTGGCCGTCATCAATTTCTTTGTGACAAGAGTTATGAGCGCCAACATTATCCCAGGCTTGGCCTTACGCGAGGGTGTGACAACTGACCTTCGTACACTTGTCGTAATCCCGACATTGCTCACCTCTTTTGATGATATCGAAGAATTGATCGAGCGATTGGAAGTTCATTTTCTTTCGAATGCCGAGGGCGAGATCTATTTTGCTCTGCTAACGGACTGGACAGATGCTGAACAAGAATCCAAGCCAAATGATGTCGAATTACTTCGAGCTGCATCTGAGGGGATAGCTGTCCTCAACAAGCGTCATAACACCAACGTCTTCTTCCTCTTGCATCGCGGTAGAAAATGGAATGCACAACAAAATCGGTGGATGGGTTGGGAGCGAAAACGCGGAAAATTACACGAGCTCAATCGCCTGCTACGCGGTGCGGCGGATACAAGCTTCACAACAATCTCAGCCCCACTTCCTGAGGCGATCCGCTATGTCATAACTTTGGATACCGATACGAAGTTACCGCGTGATGCGGCGCGACGCCTCGTTGGGAAAATGGCGCATCCCCTCAATCAGCCTGTGTTTAATGCGGCGAAGAACAGGGTCACATCTGGCTTTTCTATAATGCAACCGCGTGTGACACCTTCTCTGCCGCTGGGCCACTTTGGTTCAGCATTTCAGCGCATTTATTCAACGTCGCGCGGCATGGATCCTTACGTCTTTGCGGTCTCGGATGTTTATCAAGATCTTTTCGGTGAGGGATCCTTCGCTGGCAAAGGAATTTATGATGTTGATGCTTTTGAAATGGCATTAGCAGGTAAGATTCCTGAAAACAGCATGCTGAGCCATGATCTTTTTGAAGGTATTTTTGCACGCACTGCGTTGGTTACCGATGTCGAAGTGGTTGAAGAATTTCCTGAACGCTATGACGTAGCAGCCGCGCGCCAACATCGCTGGACACGCGGAGACTGGCAATTACTTCCGTGGATGATTGCACGCAAGAAAACGTCCATTCCCGCAATTGGGATGTGGAAAATGATTGATAATCTCCGCAGATCATTGAACCCAATAGATGCCATCATAAGCTTATTTGCAGGATGGCTTTTCCTTTCTGTAAATGGAGCAGCGATCTGGACGTTATTTTCCATTGTCTTGTTGCTGGTACCGACATTGCTTCCCGCAATCTCGGCCACTTTGCCGCGAAAGGAATTGGTCACTTCGAGTAGTAGGATAAAATCATCACTTGAAGACTTTGGTCACTCTGCAATAATCACCGTTTGCACAATTCTGTTTCTTCCTCATCAGGCCGCGCTGATGGTGGACGCCATCGTTCGCACCCTTTACCGTTTAACAATCAGTCACCTAAATCTTTTGGAATGGACAACGGCGGCACAAAGTGCTTCGACCAAAAGACATGGCTTAATTGGAATCTATAAGTTGATGGCGTTCAGTGTTGTTGCCGGTGTTTTGGCAGCGGCCGTGGTCGTAAGTCGCGGCGCATCCATGTCAATCGTCGTCACGCCCTTTGCGCTTGCGTGGATTCTTGCTCCCGCAGTTACGTGGTGGATGAGCCACGTTAGGGTATTTGAAGACGCATTGGCTTCATCGCCGGACGATCGCAAAAGTCTGCGCTTAGTGGCACGCCGTACATGGCGATACTTTGAAACTTTCGTGACAGCGCAATCCAATATGCTGCCACCTGACAATTTTCAGGAAGCCCCCAAACCTGTTGTTGCTCATCGTACGTCGCCCACCAATATCGGATTATATTTGTTATCGGTGGTGAGCGCACATCAATTTGGTTGGATTGGCATCGGCGATGCGGCGTCGCGCATCGAAGCAACGCTCGCTACTGTTGAGCGGCTTGAGAAATATCGAGGTCATCTTTACAATTGGTATGACACAAACGATCTCCACCCGCTTGAACCAAAGTATATTTCAACCGTCGACAGTGGCAATCTGGCTGGCCATCTGATTACTTTGTCTAACTACTGTGCGCATTGGACCTTCCAACCCACTGATCCAATAGTTTCGCTAGATGGCATTGTTGATGCGCTTGATTTGTTGCTGGAATCTTTGGCTGAAATTCCTAACGATAGGCGGCCACTGAGGCCTTTGCGCAAGCAACTCGAACAAAAGGTCGCGGCATTTCGCCAACTGCTAAAAGATGCCGTTGCTTCGCCTGAGTTGATTTCGATGAGGCTGGTTTCCTTTGCCGTTCAAGCAAGCAATATTGTTTCGGCGACTTTGGACCTTGTCGAGCGCATTAACACACCGCAATCCAACGAGGTCCTGCACTGGGCCAATGCTATGCGACAAACAGTCGAAAACCATTTCCACGATACGTCTTTGGAACATGCTGGTTTGAAGAAGCGCCTGAAAAGTTTGGCGGTGGAGACCCGTGAACTCGCATTGGACATGGAGTTTAATTTTCTACTCGATCCGCGTCGACAGCTGCTATCAATCGGTTTTCGCGTCACTGAATCGGCCCGTGACGAAAGTTGTTACGATATGCTGGCTTCTGAAGCGCGCCTTGCCAGTTATTTCGCGATTGCCAAAGGCGATTTACGCACTCGGCATTGGTTTAGATTGGGACGCCTTGTCACTGCAGTGAAAGGAGGCGCTGTTCTCCTGTCTTGGTCGGGATCGATGTTTGAATATTTGATGCCGTCCTTGGTGATGCGGGCCCCCACCGGCGGCCTTTTGGAGCAAACTGCACAACTGATCGTAGCGCGCCAGATATCTTATGCTGGAGATCATGGTGTTCCCTGGGGCATTTCTGAATCTGCCTTCAATGCACGTGATATTGAGTTTACTTATCAATATTTAAATTTTGGCGTGCCTGGCCTTGGGCTCAAGCGCGGATTGACGGATAATCTCGTAATTGCTCCATATGCGACGGGGTTGGCCGCTATGGTTGCGCCGTCTTCTGCCGCCAAAAACTATCATCGATTGGCCCAGCAAGGGGCGCGCGGAGTTTATGGATTTTACGAAGCGCTGGATTATACCCCATCGCGGCTACAACCCAACCAAACCGTGGCTGTTGTACAGGCCTATTTTGCCCACCATCAGGGCATGACCATTGTGGCACTGCTCAATGCGGTAAATAACGGCGAAATGCGCGACCGTTTCCACACGGAACCGTTGGTTCGCGCCACTGAATTACTTTTGCAAGAACGAGCACCACGCGAGGTGCCGATTAGCTATGCGAGTGCTGAAGCATTGGTGGGTAAGGTCGCGATGCAGGATTCTGTAGTGTCGAGCCCGCGTATTTTTATTGCTCCAGCTCTTGGTTCACCGGCAACTCATTTGCTTTCAAATGGCCAATATCACGTGATGCTAACCGCCGCCGGAGGTGGTTACAGCGTTTGGAATGGCAACGCCATCACGCGGTGGCGCGAAGATAACGTTATGGAAAATTGGGGGTCATTCGTCTATCTGAGGGACAAGCGCGCAAGTCAGATTTGGTCGGCGGGATTTGCTCCAACATCAGAACCATCAGAACTCTATACGGCAACATTTTCCGAAGAGAAGGCGGAATTCAGCCGCACTGATACTTATTTTAAAACGACAATGGATTGCTTGGTCTCTCCTGAGGACAACGCTGAAGCAAGATGCATTTCGCTTACCAATCGAGGCCGTTTTTCGCGAGAAGTTGAACTGACGACCTATACCGAACTTGTGCTCGCACCTGCCGCAGCTGATGAGGCTCATCCGGTATTTTCAAAAATGTTTGTCGAGACAGAATTCGTGCAAGAATATAACGCGTTGGTTGCAACGCGTCGTCGGAGATCTCCCACCGAGCCTGTAATTTGGGTGGCGCAGTTCTTGAACGTTCATAATAACGCGGTAGGCGAATTGGAATATGAGACGGATCGCAGGGCCTTCATTGGTCGGGGCAATCGTGTACGTGAGCCGGCTGCGATGACATCGGAAAATGCGCTCTCGGGAACTGTCGGTACAGTGCTCGATCCTATATTTGCGCTGCGACAGCGCTTTAAGATACCGGCAGGTCGGCAAGCAAGCGTTACGCTGTGGACTGTTGTAGCAGATACGCGCGATGCGGTTCTCGATTTGGTCGATCGACAACGCCAAGCTAGTGCTTTTAGCCGCGCAGCAATGCTTGCATGGACACAAGCACAAATTCAGCTTCGGCATCTTGGAATAAGCAGTGATGAGGCAAATCATTATCAAAACTTGGCCAGCCATCTTATTTATGCCAACGGCGCGTTACGCGCTCCTCCTGCAGCGATAAAAAATGATTTGGGTCCCCAATCTGCTTTGTGGCCACAAAGCATTTCAGGAGACCGCCCAATTCTCCTGCTGCGCATCGACGATGTAGAAGACATCGCGATAGTGCAGGAGATACTGCAGGCGTTTGAATATTGGAAAACCAAAGGTCTAGTTGCAGATCTTGTCATTCTAAATGACCGCACCTCGTCTTACATTCAAGACTTGCAAACCAGCATCGAGGCGCTGGTGCGTAAAGTCAGCACGATGACGTCAACAAATCAGATTTATTTGCGGCGCGCGGATCTTACTGCTGCAGAAACAATACGCGTTTTAGTCAGTGCGGCCCGAGTTGTACTTTATGCACGACGTGGCAGCCTCGCCAAACAGATGATGCGCCTGCGCGATAGTCATTTTGCAAATGCCGAAAGAAAAATTGCGGAGCCTAAATCGAAAGCCGTTCCTGTTGCAGTCAGCGGGTTGGAATTTTTCAACAATCATGGTGGATTCTCAGATAATGGGCGTGAATACACGATTGTTTTAGGCGCCGATAAGCCAACGCCCGCACCATGGATAAACGTAATCGCCAATCCATTGTTCGGTTTTCACGCGAGTGCCGAATGTTGCGGCTACACCTGGTTTGGAAATGCCCGCGAAAACCAGATCACAGCATGGAGTAATGACCCCGTCAGTAACACACCTGGTGAGGTATTCTATGTGCAAGATAGAAGAAGCGGCGTGTTAATGTCACCAACCCTTGCCCCGTTGCAATCTCAACAAGGCACACATGCGGCGCGTCACGGTTTTGGCTACACCATCTATGAGCGTAATGTTCACGATTTGCGCATGGAACTTTTGCAACTCGTGCCGCTGGGTGATGCGGTCAAATTGGCGCGTTTGAAACTGACCAACGATGCTGCCACATCTCGAAGTCTTGTCGTCACATATTATGCTGACTTGGTTTTGGGGCGCTCGCGCTCAACATCGGCTCCATTTGTAATTAGTTCAATCGACGAACAAACTGGCGCGATGCTGGCGCGCAATCCATGGCGTAACGGAGATGGTCATCAGGTTGCATTTGTCGACATGCTTGGGAAGCAAAAGAGCTGGTCAGCTGATCGCCGCGAGATTCTCGGAACTCAGGGCAGTCTCGCTGCTCCAAGTGGATTGTCACCATATGCAAAGCTATCGAACCATGTTGGTGCAGCCCTTGATCCATGCTTTGCATTGCAAACCGTCATTGAACTTGCCGCGGGCCAATCTGCTGACGTCACGATTATTCTTGGCGCAGCAAACTCAATAATTGAAGCACAGACACTTCTTGCTCAATACAGATTGAAAGATCCTGATAGCGTTCTCAGGGAAGTTAAAGATTACTGGGCGCAGACGCTCAACGCCGTACAAGTCAAAACGCCAGATCGTTCATTCGATATAATGATGAATGGTTGGCTGCAATATCAAACACTCGCTTGTCGCATGTGGGCCAGATCTGGGTTCTATCAAGCCAGTGGCGCCTATGGTTTTCGCGATCAGTTGCAGGACTGCATGGCACTCCTTACCACGCGCCCCGAGATAGCGCGTGAGCACATTTTGCGCGCGGCGTCGCGTCAGTTTGTACAAGGCGATTTCCAGCATTGGTGGCTTCCCGCAACGGGCATCGGCGTGCGCACTCACATTTCTGATGATACTGCTTGGCTGGGCTACTGCGTGAATCACTATATCGAAGTGACAAACGATACGGGTATTCTGGACGAAAGGGTCTCATTTATTGAGGGCCAGTCATTGGCGCCGGGTGAGCATGAGGCCTTTTTTCAACCTTCAGGCTCAGAGGAGACGGCTACACTTTATGAGCATTGTGCAAGGGCTCTGGATCTCAGTTTGACAACGGGTCAACATGGCCTGCCGCTGTTTGGTACCGGTGATTGGAACGATGGCATGAACCGCGTCGGCGAAGCGGGAAAGGGAGAAAGCATTTGGCTTGGCTGGTTCTTGCTGCATACACTCAAAGCGTTTGCAGTGTATTCAAATAGCCGAAAAGATAGAACCCGAAATAAATCATGGACTGCTTATCACGCGAAACTTCGCGCAGCGATGGAGCAACATGGCTGGGATGGAAAGTGGTATCGTCGCGGCTACTATGATGATGGAACGCCGCTTGGCTCATCGCAAAGTGAGGAATGCCGCATCGACGCAATAGCGCAATCTTGGGCGGTGATTTCAGGTGCGTCTGAGCCGGCACGTGCGGTGCAGGCGATGGAAGAATTTGAACGTCTTCTTGTGCACCCGGATGAAAAGTTGGTTCAGCTGTTCACGCCGCCTTTCGATAAGACAGTGAAAGACCCTGGCTATGTCAAAGCATATCCACCCGGAATTCGCGAAAATGGCGGGCAATATACCCACGGTGTGATCTGGTCGATCTTTGCTCATGCGGCACTAGGCCAAAGAGAACGCGCCGAACGCTTGTTTGCTATGATTAATCCAATCAACCATACGCGAAATGAAGTTGATGTTCAAAAATATAGGGTGGAGCCCTATGTGATTGCAGCAGATGTTTATGCAGTTGCGCCGCACACGGGAAAAGGCGGTTGGACTTGGTATACAGGCTCTGCGGGTTGGATGTACCGCGCCGGACTAGAGGCAGTGTTGGGCATTAGACGTGAGGGCAACCAACTGCGGGTGAAGCCATCTCTTCCAGCAACCTGGCCTGAGGCCGAGGTGAGCATACGATTTGGCCAGACAACATACCACTTGAAGTTGACCCATGACGCCTCTGCAATAATCGAGATTCAGCAGGATGTGCGAACAACTGAAGCCGGTGAATATATAGTCATTTTGCGTGATGACGGTGCAAACCACAATATCGTTTTGTCGGCCTAATTCGCCAATTGCGTTCAATAAAAAAGCGGATCGCCGTCGATCCGCTCTGGAATTATTAGGGATTTGCAAATGGAGAGTTACATCTCTTCCATTTCATCCAGCCAGTTGTCGATTTCGGTTTTGGCTTCTTCTTTTTCGTAGCCATAACGCTTCTGGATTGCGCCTTCGAGTTCTTCACGGCGACCTTTGATCGTCGTCAGATCATCATGAGTGAGTTTGCCCCAATGCTGTTTAGCTTGGCCACTCATCTCTTTCCAGTTTCCTTTTACATGGTCCCAATTCATAGCGATCTCCATTTTCATGAAACAGTGAGCGTGATGCCCTACCTCATGATAAAACGTCGAAAGCACTTTCAGGTTCCGTGGTTTTTAAACAGCAGCGCCAGTTTTTCCATTAAAGAAAAGAGCCTGGCTCACCACCGCTTTGACCATTTCGGGCATAAACGGCTTGGTTATCAAGAACGTAGGTTCGGGGTTTTCGCCCGTTAGCAAGCGCTCTGGGAACGCTGTAATAAAGATAACCGGAACTGAAATATTCTGCAGTATGTTTTTAACCGCATCAATGCCCGAACTGCCATCGGCCAGTTGGATGTCAGCTAGAACCAAACCCGGCTTTTGTGATGCGGCCAGCTGGATGGCTTCCTTTTCTGTGCGCGCGATGCCGGTCACTTTATGGCCCAAGCTTTCGAGCACGGCTTCAAGATCCATGGCAATAATTGGCTCATCTTCAATGATCATAACGTCCGTTGCCACTTGATGAAGAATGTTATCTGAAGCCTCTTCTAAGAGCATTTGCGTCTCGACGACAGAATTACCCAGAATTATTGCGGTTTCCGCAACTGTAAAGCCCTCAACAGCGCCCAGCAAAAATGCTTCACGCGCCTTTGGGGTAATATTGGCCAGTTGACTTTGGGCGATATCCTCCCAAGTGAGGTTATCGCTGGACTTGCGCAAATTGAGCGAAATCGACTGCCATAATTGACAAAAACTACGATAAATCGCGACGCGAACGGTGGGCTCAGGGTCAAACTGGCCGGGGTCGGCAATCAGGGTTTCAAGCAGCGCCACGACATAGGAATCACCGCTACTTTGGCCGCCTGTTAAAGCTCTTGAGAATCGTCGTAAATATGGAAGATGTGGTGCAATATCGGCTGCAAGCTTCATGAAATCCCCGTAATTATTAAGATTATCGAAGGCCTATAATTTGATGTTAACTGGCCTCGTGTTAAATGCGCCAAAACACGTTTGGTTCCATCAGGTCGGCTACTTATTAACATGGAACCATTCTTTAATATAAACGTTTTTATTTTTATGATTCCCCGGGCGCAAATATCCTATATTGCAGCTCTCCTGCGATTTTTAACTGTTCAAGGTGAACGATGGTTGACGCCGACAAAAAGCAAAACAAGGGAAACAGATCAGAAAAAATGGTTCGACCTATGAAGATATCCACACGGCCAGACGTTACCGATCTTATAGGGCAACGACTTCGGAAATTTTATGACGAGGTAACGGAGCAGCCCGTACCAGATCGTTTTTTGCATCTCTTGGATCAGCTTGATGAAGCAGCTTCTTCCAAGAAGTCAAAATGAATTTCGAAAAACTGTCATTGAACTAGGAATAACTCACCGATGAGCATTTCTAAGAGTTTTCGTGATCAGGTCATTGCCGCTATTCCGGGCCTTCGTGCGTTTGGTCTGTCCCTTACTGCGCGTGGGGACCGTGCCGATGACCTCGTGCAAGAGACGCTAATGAAAGCTTGGAAATATCATGATAGCTTTGAGCCTGGCTCAAACATGAAGGCTTGGCTCTACACCATTCTACGAAATGAATTTTATACCCAGCTGCGCAAGAGAAAACGCGAAGTTGAAGATGCCGATGGTTTCTATTCCAATAAGGTGGCAGTGAATGGTGAGCAGGAGGGTCATTTAGATATGGCCGACTTGCGTGTTGCCCTATCCAAACTGGTTGAAGATCAGCGCGAAGCGCTCATCCTCGTTGGTGCCTCTGGGTTTTCGTATGAAGAGGCCGCAAAGATTTGCAAAGTCGAGATCGGTACAATTAAAAGCCGCGTCAACCGCGCCAGGGCGAAGTTGGCGGAACTTCTAGACATTTCTCCCAACGAAAAATTTGGTCCAGATTCGAGTACTGAAGCAGTTCTCAACAATCCCTTCCGGAACTAATTAGGCCTTCTAGCGTTGTAGTTAAGATCGGCATTACGTGGCGATTTGGTTCTTTCGTTTTAGATAGGCGAAGGGACCGTCCCAGGTTTTGCCGACAATAAACAGCTCTGACGGAGATTAAATTGATCAGCACCATTCTTATAGTCATCCTAATTCTTTTTGTTCTCGGCGCTTTGCCTAACTGGGGCCACAGCGCCAATTGGGGTTACGGACCATCCGGCGGCTTGGGCCTCATTTTGTTGATCGTCGTCGTTTTGGTGTTGATGGGTAGAATATGAGTAGTGAACTGCCGGCGGAAGTAACTTCGGCAGATCACGTTTACCTACGACAAATTCGCAACATACTGCGAGGATTGCTTTTTATTGCCATTGTGGCGGCAATGTACTTCGCCCGCGATTTTATGTTACCGGTGGTTTTAGCAGTCTTCCTCGCGATCACGCTTCGCCCAGCAGTTCGCCATTTGGATCGTCGCGGCATTGCACCAGCTTTAAGTGCTGTTGTCTTTGTAATCGTAATTTTTCTGTCCAGTGCCGCCGTTGCATACCTATCAAGCGGACCAATAATGTCGTGGTTCGACCAAGCGCCGCAACTGTCACGAACCTTTGCGCAAAAGTTCAGTGGATTGAGCGCTCAAATGAATACGATCAGCAACATTACACAAAAGCTGACCACGGCGACAGATTCTGCAAATGGAAATCCAACCCAAGAAGTGGTCATCCACACGGCAGCCTTACCCGCAATGATTGGTCTGGTTACCGGCTATCCGATGCAGATACTCATCACACTGGCCGCCACTTTGGTAATAGCCATTTTTATCATGGCATCTGGCAATCTATTTTATGAAAAATTGGTGCGCATTTTGCCCCACCTCACGGCTCGCAAGCGCGCCTTGCACATTGTCTATGATATCGAAAATGCAGTGTCGTCCTATGTCCTCACTATCACCGCACTCAATGCCACATTTGGCGTTTTGATTGGCATCATTTACTACTTTCTCGGCATGCCACTGCCATATTTATGGGCGTTTTTAGCTTTCGCCTTTAACTTTTTTCCTTATGTGGGCGCACTTACTGGCTTAGCCTTGTCTGCCTTTATGGCGATCATTACATTTGATCAATTGGGTTATGCTCTGCTCGTTCCACTCAGTTACACTGTTCTGTCGCTCTCAGATTCCGAAATTATCAGACCGCAAATTCTGGGCAGAAGTTTGCAAATGAATGCTGTGGCGATTTTGCTTTCATTGGCATTTTTCACCTGGCTTTGGGGTCTCGCAGGGGCGGCGATCGCCATTCCCCTGTTGGTCTGTCTAAAAGTTTTTTGTGACCATTTTGAAGAATTGTCAGGCTTGGGTGAGTTCATCGCAGCGCGCGAAGTTGAAAAAGAGCCTGAAATTACGCCCGAAGCCTCGACCGGTTCGCCCTAATCACGCACAAGAAAAAGCCACCACGCTGTCCTGTGAAGGAGAGCGGGGTGGCGTTGAAGTTTAGGACAAACTATTTGCGACGTTTTGGGGCAGGCCCATGTTGCATCCTTGGCAGCAAGGCACCCACAACAAGACCTAGACCCAGGCCTACAGCTCCCACCACCAGCGGTCTCTGCTCTGCGAAGTCCATAGCGGCCTTTTGATCTGGCAAATTAAGTTTGCGCGCAGCGGCAGGCAGATGTTTTGCAGTGGCGCCTGCCCAATCGGATGCTTTGTGGAAGGCCGTCTTTCCACGATCGAAAAATTCTTGTGCCTGTTGACTGTAACCTGCAACCGATCCCGAAGCACGTTTGGTTGTCGTCTTCAAAGAAGCGGCACGACGCCCTAACTTGGACTTCGCCTTGCGCGCCATAACCTTTGCGCCAGCTGTGGCCTTGGCTTTGGTTGTTTCTACAGACTTTGTTTGAGCTATCATGGTTCTTATTCTCCTGTTTTAATACGGGGGGTTTTAGACTTAGTAAATTTGAAGAAATTTCGGCTCACCTGAAACGAGTTGAACAGCCATGCTGCTCCTGCCACCGCTATGGCTGTTACCATTGCCTTGCTGCGGCGCTTTTTCATCAACTGGCCAACGGTTTCGTCAACAAGCCCATAAACAGTTAGCTTGGGCAGAATCTCTACCCAGGTTTGATGAAATTTTTCGCGCGATTTGCGCACGTCTTCAGCTTTTGATTCAACTTCGCTCATGATGTTTTCCGCTGACCGTTCAGCCATTTAAAAATCGTGCCAACTGGTTTATATTTTCGCGTGAGATAACTGACACCCAGCCAACCCAAAAAAATTGTTATTATCATCATCACCAAGCCGGCAATGAGATATGCCACTGCCGGACTATTGAAATAAGGTTCAAGTGCTAATGCCAACGCCTGAGACAAGATGACAAAAGCTGCAATTGCGACAGCAAAACCTGTTAGGCAGATAACAACGCCCGTAACATATTGTTTTGCCAAACCCGCTGCTTCAGCGTGGGCCAAATCCAGTTCTGCGCGCGCAACCTCTAACCCTTCTTCTGCAAGTTTCTTAAGGAGTTCGCTCAGGCTACGCTTTTCATGCGTTGCCTTAGGTGTGGGCATGCGCTGAGCCGTTCATGGTTCGGCGGGCGACGGCACTGGGCTGTTTGGATTTTTGCTTGGATTTCTTCGTGCGCTGGCCGCGCGTCTTATATTCATTTGGTTGTGAGGACGTTGTAGCCAGATGGGTCACAGCCAATCCTGCCGCTGCGGCCACACCTAACGTGAGGAGAGGCCGACGTCGGGCCAACACCGTGGCGTCACTCACCATATGCTTTATGTCGGTATTCAGAACATATTCGGCGAAGTTTCCAATATTTTCCGAAGCTAAATGTGCCTGCCGTTGCAGTGTTGGTAAATCGGTCATTGACGCAGCATAGTCACGCGTGGCGTCGGCGAGCGACCGCAACCGATCAGCACCAGCCGCTTTGCGATTACGAAACAGTGTGGACGCCAGATCGATTACATCATCAAACACGCGATGAGACATTCCTTCATTCGTTTGCTTATACATTCGCTTAGATTTAGCCATGACGAGGTACTCCCATTTAAATTGGTGTGGCAGTCAAACGCTGTAACGTTGAATTTGTTCCCGGCTCACCACCTTTTTGTTCGAAAATAGTAGCTTTCACCTCGCTACCGATGGAACCTCTGCGCCGACAATGCATTAGGTGCGCAGGATGTTAAAAAAAGCTAATGTGCACTTTGGTAAAGTTCCCTAGTTATGTGGAAAACCATACCTTATCCTACGGTTGATACTTTGCCAGCAGCCCTAACTGAAAGCGAAGAGCGTCTAAGGCTCGCAGCAGAAGCTGCAGACTTGTTTGCATGGGAACTGGATCTCGAGAAAAACACTCTAAAATGGTCGCATAATGCGGCACGCGTTCTTAATTGCGCCGCAGATCAACTTACGTCTGATCCCGCTCAACGGGATTTTTTTATAAATATTGACGATAGGTTGGAGGTTTTAAACGCGTATGAAAATGCCAAAGCGGCAGGGTCTGACAAATTTGATGCCTCATTTCGCGGGCTCGACGGCGACATAGACCATGCTTTCTGGCGAATGTACGGTAGGATCATCTATGACGAAAAAGGGGTTGCCACCCGCGTTGTTGCGGCCACTCAAAATATAACATTTCAAAAAAATGCCGAAGAGGAGTTGCGCCTTTTGGCGCAGCGATTGGCAACTGCGGAAGAGGCAGCGGGAACTTTAATTTATGATTGGAACCTGAAAACAGGCGAGGTGTGGCGCAGTGCCGGAATAGAGCGGGTTCTGGGCTGGACAGCCCAAGAAATGGGAACATCTATGGCCAAATGGGCCGAACTGCTTCATCCCGCTGATGCGCCGCGCATGAAGGCAATGGCTCAGGCAGATTTTACGTCATTCAATGATAACTTTGTGGTTGAGTATCGCCTGCGTCATAAATTGGGTCACTATGTATGGTTGCTGGATTCGGGGCGCGTTTACCGCGATGCGCAAGGCAACGTATTCCGGGTCGCCGGGGCCCTCGTCGATATTTCTTCTCGCAAGTGTGCTGAAGCCTCAAGTAACCGCCAAGCTGCGATGATTAACTTATCATTTGAGCCGATATTTGTGTGGCATCCCGAGCGTGGCATCGTAGAATGGAACCAAGGCGCACAACAACTTTATGGCTACACGCGCGAAGAGGCAATTGGTCAACCCAGCGACACTCTATTGCAGACCATTCGGCCTATCACGCAAGAAAAATTATTAGAAATTCTTAAGACCGAGAACAGCTGGCAAGCGGAGTTGCAACGTAACGCCAAGGGCGGTCGGCAACTCATTGTCGAGAGCCGTTACCAGCTTATTGATGTCGATGGCGATATCCTGATTCTCGAAACTGATCATGACATCAGCGAGCGAAAGCGGGCCGAAACTTATACAGCGCGAATGGCGGCCGTGGCTTTGGCTTCCCATGACGCACTCTTTGGGATCACCCCACAAGGTTATATTGAAACTTGGAACCCAGCAGCGCAGAGAGTTTTCGGTTACTCAGCGAATGAAGCGATCGGCCAACATGTTAGGATTTTGGCGCTTCCCGCCCTGCGCGAAGAACAGAGCAAAATTATGCAGCAAGCACAGGATTCTGAAACTGTCGGCCCCTATGAAGCGCGCCGCCTACGAAAGGACGGTTCACCTATCGACGTCTCAGTGGCTATTGCTCCCGTGAAGGCATCCGATGGTTCGCTTTTGTCGCTTTCAGTTGCCGTTCATGACATCAGCGATCGTAAGGAGTGGGAAGCGCGTCAATGGTTGATGAACCGTGAGCTGGCCCATCGCAACAAGAATTCATTCGCCGTCCTGCAAGGAATTCTGCGTTCTACCTTGCGCCATTCGGTTAACCCACAAGATTTTGCCGACGCTTTCTCTGGTCGATTGCACAGTTTAGCGTCAGCACAAGATATGCTCACGGCAAGTGATTGGCGTGGCGTTGAACTCGGGGCCTTATTGCGCCACCAGCTTGCTGCATATGCTATGCATGACGACACTCGCCTGGTTATTTCCGGCCCGCAGGTGAATCTTCCGCCTGAATATGCGGTGCCATTCAGCCTTATTTTCAACGAGCTTGCTACCAACGCCGTGAAATTTGGTGCACTTTCCGTGCCAACTGGAAGTATTCAAATTTATTGGCGGACTGAACGACCATCTCGCGAGAAGCTCGTCCTGTTTCTGACTTGGAGAGAGCGTGGTGGTCCACTTGTTGTTTCACCAGCGAAACTCGGCTTCGGCTTAACCTTAATTCAAAAAAGCATTGCCGATGCAAAAATTGAAAATGAATTTGCCCCAGATGGACTTACTTGCAAAATTGAATTGACGCTAAAAACTGCCAGAACCTCGAAATTCCGCCCAAAATCATCTATTTCCAGCTTGAGGTCCCACTAGCCGGAACCATTCCATCTGCCAGGCGTTAAACTGGCATGATGACCAACTTCAAGCAGTCTATATATCATATCGCACGGCCAATTGCCCTGGCAGCGATGTTGCTGTCTGTCGCCCCAGTTATCGCTGGTAGCATCGCTACGTTTCAGAATCCAGTTAAGCAACTGCCCTCATCCGAGGAATCTGGGGAATCTGTTGTTTACAGCAGCGGGGAAGTTGTTGTGGTCAATCAAAGCTAACGACGACAGAACCAAAGAGCGACTTGTTGCAATCCCCGAAAATTGGCGAATTTTGTTTGCTTGATCGTTCATTCAACTAAGCCGTCGGTATATTTTGTCAGATCATGAAGAACTTCACCGCCATGACCTCATTTAGCAGGTAAATTGCAGCATCTTCACGAAGTCTTGAGATCCCAGGTCACATGCCAATGTAAGCCATCGGGTCGATAGTCTGTGTGTGCTTTGCCTCCTAAAGAGATGGCGACAATATTATTTAAAACGCGTGTTCCGAACCCGCGACGCACAGGCGGTTTTTTAATTATTGGTCCGCCGCTCTCTAGCCATTCGAAGAAAACTTGTGCAACGCCGGAGGCGTCGGAAATATGCCAGTTGATTGCAACGCGCCCTCGGTCCACTTTCAGCGCGCCATATTTAATTGAGTTAGTTGTCAACTCATGCAACGCCAAGCCCAACGCTTCGGCATGAACTGGCGTTAATGCGATATCTGGTCCCGACATAACAACTGACTTATCAATATCACTTACCAAAACGCCAACTTGAGATTTCACTAACTCATGTATAGGTATGGCCTGCCACTGCTGTTTCGCCAAAATATCATGAGAAGCTGAAAGTCCTTGGATTCGGCCATTAAATGCCGTGATAAAACCCTTCAACGAACTGCTACTACGCTCTGTCTGGTGTGCGATCGACTGGATTACGGCGAGTTGGTTTTTGGTTCTATGGGCTAACTCTCGCATGAGAAGTTGGCGATGCTGGCGTGCGGCCGTTCGTTCGCTGATATCACGTATTATTGTTGAATAGCCTTTAGTGACGCCAAAAGAATCCGTAATAGGTGCATCAACAAATTCGATGTCAATACGCCGCCCGTCGCGACTGAGACGCACAGATTCCGCACGCACAATTTCTCCAGCAAGTATTTTGGGGCGTTGGGCGTCAAATTCAGGACGCAGTCCTTCAGGCACTAAAATTGATTTGGGCTTACCAATAATTTCATCAGCAGTGTATCCGAATAAAACTTCAGCCCCTTTATTCCAGGCATCAATGTTGCCATCCCGCCCGACGCCGATTATAGCGTCACCGGAAGATGCAATGAGTGTGCTCAATCTTGCCGATTTTGTCATGGCCACATTGAGCGATTCTCTGACATTTTCAATTTCAGTTATGCGATATTTTTCCGGTTCGACTTTCTGCCCTTGCGCCAGTGAAGTCGCGTAGCGGCTCAGATTGGCGACAGGCTTTGCAATCCTTGAGGCCATCATAGCAGTGGCCAAAATGGCTAGACCAAATGCAACCAAGCCTCCCAAAAAGGTATAGACCATCGCCTGTTGAAGCGGTGCCGTAAGTTCCGATTGTGTTACTGCCACAACAGACGTCCATCCAGTTATAGGCGAACGCTCAAAGGAACTTAAAACCTGGGTACCTTCCAAAGTTATATTTTCGAATATACCAGATGTAGCAACTCCACTGCTGACGACTGCGAGCTGGGGACGTGCGGCTGTTCCCACCCGCTGGTCTGCTTCCATGCTGCGCGCCACGAATTTTCCCGATTGGTCAACCACAGCAGCGACCCAAGTATTTTTCATACTCGCATCACCAAAGACATTGTTGAAAATGGATACACTGACTTCGGCTGCCAATCCGGATTCTACAGAATTGCTTTCGTCGAAAACCGGCACTGCCATCACAACGGTGGCGTTCTCCATTCCCTCTCCGGAGACCTCCGATACGGCAGAGTTACCGGCGAACACGCGCGCAATGAAGTCGCTGGTCAAACTGCGTTTGGCGGAATTGGGTATTGTGTCTGTAAACAATTCTATGGGACTTCCGTTTGATGAAAAGCTCCATATTCTCAAAATTCGTGCGAACTTGGCCCTCTTGGCCAATCGGTTGTCAAACTCGAGGTCGGACGAAGAACGAGATCCAATAGTTACTGCAATGCCAGTCAATTCTCCCTTGAGTTCCACAAAATCGCGGTCAACCGCAGCAGAAAGTTCGTGGGCTGAATAGTGTCGCTGGGATTCAATCGCTGCGCGATTCGCTGTAGCCAAGCTAAATGTGACAAGCGCAAATAGAACAATGAGAGGAGCGAAAATCAGCGTGACTAAAGATATAATCCGGAATCTGATTGACCTCGAACCAGCGGAATTCATTTAATCAAACTCATGTTGCGGTTTTCGACGTTCACGTTACTATCCAATATCATTTTGAGGAATTATGCTAGGGTCATTCACAAGGTTCATACAGGAAATACACTATGACGGCCACACAACGCGAGGGGATGAAGAAACGACGGGCAATAATTTTGGCTGTCGACATTGGTGGATCGCATATAAAGTTGAAACGCAGCAATGCCGATGAGGAAATGCGTGAAGTCTCTGGCGCAGACTTCAATCCAATTTCAATGATAAAGATGATCAAGCGCCTCACCGAAGGCAAACCTTTTGATAAAGTGAGCATCGGTTATCCGGGCCCTGTCGTGCACAATAAGATATTAGCAGAGCCTCATAATCTTGGCGCAGGTTGGGTTAAATTCAACTTTGAAAAGGCGCTGGGCAAGCAGGTCAAGATTGTTAACGACGCCTTGATGCAGGCGGTCGGCAGCTATTCAAGGGGCCGCATGCTTTTTTTGGGTCTTGGGACAGGTCTTGGCGCGGCGATGATTGTCGAAAATGTGACCCAGCCTATGGAGCTTGCTCATCTTCCATTCAAAAAGGGCAAAACCTTTGAAGACTATGCCGGCAAGCGCGGCCTCCAAAAACTTGGCATCAAGAAATGGCGCAAAAACATTTTCGAAATTGTTGACTATCTGACCGCAGCACTAGAGCCAGATTCGATTGTTATTGGCGGGGGCAACGTCACAAAGCTAGATCAGATGCCGCCCAAATGCCGCGTTGGTTCAAATGCAAAGGCATTCACAGGGGGCTTTGCAATTTGGGAGAACAAAGATTTAATCATCTGAGAGCAATCAAAAATTGCCCAACATTGGTGAATGCTGAAGACCATTGAAACATGCCTCTTTTGCGCCACACCACTGCAGCAAAACTGATAGCAGTGAGAAGCCAACATCCGTTTGAGTTGAACTTGGAGATCGATGATGCCAGTTAACTTTACCTGCGATCTCACAGGAACCACAACGCCAATTACGCATTTTTGGGAGCACACCGTCGGCAGTGGTCATGCCACCCTAGCGCTGCGGGCGGATTGGCAAGCGCAATTGCGGCGCGCTCACGACGAACTTGGCTTTCGCCATGTGCGCTTTCATGGGTTGCTCTGTGATGACGTTGGAACATTGATTGCCGAAGGCGATACACTATTTTATTCGTTCTTTAATGCCGATCAGATCTTTGATTTCTTGTTATCAATCGGGATGAAGCCATTTGTTGAGCTTAGCTTTATGCCCACAGCTTTGGCGTCTGCGGATCAAACTGCGTTTCATTATCGTGCAAATGTTTCTCGCCCGAAGAATTATGAGAATTGGTCGACACTCATTCAGAAACTTGTTTCACATTGGGTTGACCGTTACGGTCTGACCGAAGTCAAAAAATGGTTTTTCGAAGTTTGGAATGAACCAAATTTAAAAGTTTTTGGTAGTGGTAATATGGACGAGTATTTTGAACTTTATCGCCACACCGCGGTGGCGATAAAGTCGGTCGACAAGTCACTGATGGTTGGCGGGCCTGCAACGGCGGCGAACGAATGGATTGAAGAGTTCATCGCGTTTTGCGCAAGCATTCAAATGCCACCAGACTTTGTTAGCACGCATCACTATCCGACAGATGTCTTCGGCAAGCCGGGCGATGACACGCAAACGCAACTTGCCCAAAGCCACAGGAGTGTTTTGCGCGAAGAAGCGAGGGAAGTGCGTAGGAAGGCTGGCAACCTCCCTCTTTACTATACAGAATGGTGCACATCATCTAATCCGCGCGATACATTGCATGATGAAACATATGCGGCGGCATTCATTGTGAAAACAATTCTGGAAGCAAACGGTCTCGTTCAAGGATATAGTTACTGGACGTTCTCGGATATTTTCGAGGAGAATTATTTTCCGTCTGTGCCGTTTCATGGGGGCTTTGGGCTTCTCAACATTCACGGGATCGCCAAGCCGGCCTACCGCGCTTTTGAACTATTGCACTCTTTTGGCCATCACTTATTGCCGACCCTAGGTTCTCATCCGACGGTGGATGTGTGGGTGGCGCAGGAGAAAAAAACCACAACGGTTCTGCTAACCAATTTTGCGTTGCCGAGACATCCGATTACCACAGAGATCGTTCAAATCAGGCTCAGCAACGCCCGGTCGCCTTCTCAAGTCACGATTCGGCGAATTGACGCTGATCATGCGAACCCTAAACAGCATTGGCTTGAGATGGGATCGCCTGATTACCTCACGGCTGACAATGTTGGGGCACTAAATGCCGCTTCCACGTGCCAAAGCCAACTCCAACTCTTCGAAATCCAAGGCGATATTATGACGCTTGAACTTACGCTGCCGCCTCAAGCAGTGGCTGCTATCACCATCGAATATGCTTCATCGGTGTCATGAAAAGCCTAGCCCCATCAGATGAAGACCTGTTGGAGCGGTTTCAGCGCGCCGCGTTTAATTATTTTTTAGAACATGCCAATAACGAAAATGGTTTAGTTTCCGACAAAAGCACTCCGGGTGCTCCCGCTAGCATTGCCGCCGTTGGCTTTGGCCTGTCCGGCTATCCCATAGGGGTGGAGCGTGGTTGGTTGACACGAGATGCCGCTGCCAGGCGCACACTCGCAACATTGCAATTTTTTTGGAACAGCGAGCAGAGCGAAGACCCGTTCGCCACGGGATATAAAGGATTTTTCTATCACTTTCTCGACATGAAATCCGGCAAGCGCGTTTGGCAATCGGAACTGTCAATGATTGACACTGCTTTACTATTGGCGGGTATTCTCGTGGTCGGTACTTACTTCGACCAAGATGGCGCAAGCGAGAAAGAGATCCGCCATCTCGCCGATGCAATCTACACACGTGTTGACTGGCAATGGGCACGCGGCGCGCAAGAAACTTTGCGACAAGGCTGGAAACCCGAAGCCGGATTCCTGCATTATGGTTGGGAAGGCTATTCCGAGGCGATCATCCTCTATGTGTTAGGCTTGGCCTCGCCGTCGCATCCCATAGCGGCTGATTGTTATGCGGGTTGGACTTCAACCTATCAGTGGGAAAACATTTACGGCCAAGAGTTCCTATACGCTGGTCCGCTGTTCATTCATCATTTTTCCCACGCATGGATTGATTTTGCCGGGATTCAAGATCCGTTCATGCGCGAAAAAAATTGCGACTATTTCGAAAATACTAAGCGGGCAACATTTGTTCAGCAGGAGTATGCACGCCGAAATCCTTATGAGTATGAAGGTTATGGCGAGAATTGTTGGGGTTTTTCAGCAGGTGAGGGTCCCGGCTACAGGAATATAAGCATTGGCAGCAAAACGCGTCAATTTTTCGGATATACGGCGCGTGGCGTTCCATTTGGTCCTGATGATGGTACAATTTGCCCCAGTGCCATGCTTTCATCTTTGCCATTCGCGCCAGATATTTCGCTTGCAGCGCTGCGTCATTTGAGTTCGCGCTATCCACAAGTGATTGCAAACTATGCATTGCCAAGCGGGTTCAATCCGACATTTCAGGGTATTGATCCGACGGGATTGGTTACTGAGGGCCGCCTTGGCTTGGACCAAGGCATAACATTGTTGATGATTGAAAATTTTCGTTCAGGTCTAATTTGGAAGTTAATGCGGCAGTGTCCCACGATTGCAATCGGGTTGAGCCGGGCGGGTTTTGCGGGAGGCTGGCTGAAATGACCATGCCGAAAAGCGAGAACAACATGCAACAAAATATTCAGCCTGCGATTGATGCACCTAGCGATCAGACTAACGCCGCTTACATGAAAAATGTTCATCCCGCGGGTTGGAAAAATCCGAAACCGGCGGGGGTTTACAATCTGGTGGTTATCGGAGCGGGACCTGCAGGCCTTGTTGCCGCGCGCGGCGCTGCCGCTTTAGGTGCAAAGGTAGCTTTGCTGGAGCGCGGGGCTATCGGGGGTGATTGCCTGAATGTGGGTTGTGTGCCTTCCAAGACACTCATCAGAACCTCGAGAACCTATGCCGAAATGCGGGCTGCACGTAACTATGGGGCCCAGGAACCTAACACTATAGATGTCGATTTCCAAATGGCGATGGAACGCATACGAAGTGTCCGAGCGCGGATTAGCAAGTCAGACTCAATACTAAGGTTAAGCGAAGAGGGAATTGATGTTTACCTCGGGGCAGCACGCTTTGCTGGACCGACGAGCGTTGTTGTGGACAATCAAACACTGCATTTTAAGAAAGCGCTGATCGCAACTGGCGCGCGCCCCATGATACCTGACGTCGCTGGATTAAATGACGCAGGTTATTTGACGAATGAAACCGTTTTCGATTTGTCAGAACGTCCACACCGATTGTTGGTGGTTGGCGGCGGGCCACTCGGATGTGAGCTGGCGCAAGCGTTTAGCCGATTGGGATCGCAAGTCACCATTGTCCAAGACGAACCTATGTTTTTGCCCGGGGAAGAACGCGATGCAGCGCAACTGCTTTCAGACTCATTGGCGCGCGATGGAATTGAAATACGTCTCAATACAACATTTGAATCCGTGCGCCGCGAAGGCACAAGCAAGATTGCCTCACTCAGGAGTGTGGATTACGCATCTACAGTCGAATGTGATGCAATCCTCGTAGGCGTGGGTCGTGCGCCAAACGTGGACAACCTGAACTTGGAAGCCGCGGGTGTACGCTACGACAGCGTTCAAGGCATTTCAGTCAACGACTTTCTGCAAACGACCAACAAACGGATTTATGCGGCTGGTGACGTTTGCTTGGAACATAAATTCACTCACACTGCAGATGCCTCCGCGCGCATTGCCCTACAGAATGCCCTGTTTCTGGGTCATCAAAGGTTAAGCTCACTCACCATTCCGTGGTGTACGTACACCGACCCCGAGATTGCCCATGTAGGCATGTATGTCAGGGAAGCGACGGCCAAAGGGATTGCCTTGAATACGATCACCATTCTCATGCACGACGTGGACAGGGCAATCACCGATGGTGAAGAAGAGGGTTTTGTAAAGATCCACTTGCGCTCTGGTACCGACCAAATTCTCGGCGCAACGATGGTGGCTCGCCATGCGGGCGAAATGATAAGTGGAGTTACGCTCGCTATTGAGAGAGGAATGGGTTTGCGCGCATTCTCGAAAGTCATCCATGCCTATCCGACCCAAGCAGAAGCGTTCAAGAAAGCGGCAGACGCCTATAATCGCACACGATTGACCTCAACACTCAAATTTCTAAGTAAACGCTGGTTAGCTTGGTCTCGTGGACGTCTGTGAGCCGCTGGAGGTGAGGGCTCTGGGCTGCAGTTGGAAGTGGGGCATCGAAGTGTGCCACTTTCGTCGGATTGTAAGGTGGTGAAACTGTGAGAAGGTTGCCAGTATTCGCTGCATCGTGCCTTGTAAAACTTTCGACAATGCGACAGTATTGATCTTAGCAGACCAGCCATCCGGCAGTTGTGGGGCCATATGTGTTACCTTGAAAATGGCAAATGAAGGCAGTTTTAGCAGCCATTAGGAGCAGCCAGATTCTCCTTCGTCTTGATTGGATGAAGGAGGCAGTGCTGGGCCTTTTTTCCCCCCGCATGTCGGTTGTTGCGTTCCACCTTGATTATTTCGTTTTTCCGCCCGTGATCATCTACTGTCTTGTTGCTTCCATCAGATTGTTAAACGCTAGCCTCATTGCGGTACTGTTTTTTGGCGGGCTGGCGGCGTGGACTTTGGCCGAGTATCTCTTACACCGTTTTGTCCTGCATCACTGGCCTTATTTTTCCGGTCACCACAAAGCGCATCATGATTCACCACGCGCCATGATTGCTGCACCCACATCTTTCACAATGGCTTTCTTCGGCGCGGGCTTCTGTCTTCCCCTATGGTTGCTTTTTGGAGAGGCCATTGCTCTCTCATCATTTGCAGGGTTCCTCACTGGCTACGTGGCTTTTGGGGCAGTTCACCACGCGGTGCATCATGCTGAAGGGCAAGGCCTGCTGCTGCGCCATTTTAAGCGGCTGCATGCTATCCATCATCACGGATCAAGCGAGCAAAATTTCGGTGTTCTTACAAGTTTTTGGGACAGGGTATTTGGCACCTATTCGGCCCGCATCACACGTTTTTGATTGTTGCCCAGCTTGGGAAGCTAAAAACCACTCCCTATAGACGGCATCGTACTTTCTGCTGTCCGGCGTCAGCGTCTATTGGCGGGTAGTTTTATTTGGGGGGGCGAGAACTTTATTGGGCTGGCTTGGGGAGCTGGTTTAAATGTGACAAGCGCCAAAATGCGATCCTTTTCGAGCGGAAGGTTCGGTAACCCGTGCTTACGATGTGCTTACTTTTCTCAGTGGGTCTGATTTTAAATTCAACTAAGTCATTGAAATAATTGGCGCACCCGACAGGATTCGAACCTGTGACCTCTGCCTTCGGAGTAAGGTGCTTACCCCTAAATCATTGAAAAATAACGACTGAATGCGCCCAAATAGGGCTAATTGCGCCCAATTGAACCCCGCATTCTCCGGACATTCTCTGGACGTTCACCGATGGCATCGGCGACTTCATTCCAAGCGTATTTGGGTGTAACCTTCAGGCTAGGCCCGACGTTTTTTATTCTAGCGCTCGAAAAGCCCAATGGCTCACCTTGCCATCTTTTTTCGTGTCGGCAAGTTCGTAGCGCTTCTGGGCATCGGCGAGAAATTCAGAGTGGCTCACTGTTCCATTCTTGTCGGCATCCAGTGCGGCCAATCCTTTTCCAAATCCGCGCGCTTTGGAGCGCGCCGTCATCCAGCAACTATTTACGATGCATATAATGGGCGCAGACCCGCATAAACTTGGGAGAACTCAGATGACTGATATTACAACAGGCGTATTGATCATTGGCACTCGTCCAGCGGGGTCATCAAAAGCAGCACTGTTGGCGTCCTACGGTGTCAACACGCTGATCATCAACCGCTACGGCTGGCTAGCCAAAACGCCACTCGCCCACATTACCAATCAATGCACCATGGAAGTACTGCGCGACTTGGGCGGTGAGGTGGAAGGTGAAGCCTACATGCACGCGGCCGCGCAAGATCTGACGGATGAGAACGTGTTCTGCGAGAGCCTAGCAGGAGAGGAACTGAGCCGCATGAAAAGCTGGGGCAAAAGTCCCCAGTCTCGCGCCGAGCATCAACTCTCATTTGCGTTCATGAGAATATTGAGACATTGAACATGGCCAAAGCTGCTGCGAAGAAAAAACCCGTTGCGAAAAAGAAAACCGCCAAGAAGAAATCCGGTGCCAAATACTATTTCACGGTGAAGGATTCCATGAAAGTGGTGCAAGACCGTTCGGGCCCCAAGGCCAACAAGCGTGTGAAATTTCTGGTCGATAGCTTGGTCAAGCACATACACGCTTTCGTCAAGGAAGCGCGACCTGCCAAGGATGAGTGGATGTATGGCATCAATTACCTCACCCGCACTGGCCATCTCAGCACGGAATGGCGGCAAGAATTCATCCTGCTGTCTGATGTGCTGGGCGTCTCCATGCTGGTTGAAACGCCGAACCATGGCAAGATGTCGGGCGAAACGGAATTGACTGTGCTTGGCCCGTTCCACATCGCCCATGCGCCACAATATCAAAACGGTGCTAACATCTGCTTAGACGGCAAAGGCAAATCCGTTTACGTTCATGGCGAGGGGACCAACAGAAAGAGCAAAACCATTGCAGGTGCCAAGCTGGATGTGTGGCAAGCCAACGAAGATGGTTTTTACGATGTGCAGCAGAAGGGCATTCAACCTGATATGAATTTGCGCGGCGTCTTCACCTCTGATGACAAGCGGCGCTACAGTTTCCGCTCCGCCTATCCGCGCCATTGTCCAATTCCTTGTGACGGTTCGGTTGGTGGCATGTTGAAAGCATTGGACCGCAACTCTAATCGTCCGGCACATTTACACTTCATGGTGTCGGCATCTGATTATGAGAAGCTAGTGACGCATATTTTCACGTCAGATTGCCAGTGATTGCAGGATGATGCACTGTCTGGCGTGAAGGAAAGTCTGGTCACGGATTTCAAAATGGAGGATGATCCCAAATGGGCTGCCGATCTTGGCATGCCAAACCCATTCCGTTAAGTGGAATGGAATGTGGTATTGAGCAAGGCATAAGCGATGATCAATAAAACTGTTACCACCGTCGAAGAAGCAATGTCTGGCATTGCCGATGGTTCCACCATTCTTGTGGGTGGATTTGGAACCGCTGGCATGCCTTTCCATCTGATCGATGCCCTGATCGCGCAAGGTGCTAAGGATCTTACGATTGTTTCCAACAATGCCGGCAACGGCGACACTGGTCTTGCCGCGTTGCTGAAAACCAAGCGTGTTCGCAAAATCATTTGTTCGTTTCCGCGCCAAACGGATTCCTGGGTGTTCGACGGGCTTTACCGCGCCGGTCAAATTGAATTGGAAGTGGTGCCGCAAGGCAATCTGGCGGAGCGTATGCGAGCGGCTGGTGCAGGCATCGGCGCTTTCTTCTGTCCGACGGGATATGGCACATTGTTGGCCGCAGAACGTGAGACGCGGGTTATTGCGGGCAGGAACCACGTGCTTGAATATCCCATCACTGGCGATTTTGCCTTGATCAAGGCATTGAAGGCGGACCGTTGGGGCAACCTCGTTTATCGCAAAACTGCACGCAACTTCGGCCCCGTGATGGCCACGGCAGCCAAGACTACAATTGTTGAAGTGGACGAAATTGTTGAACTTGGCACGCTCGATCCCGAAGGGGTGGTGACACCTGGTATATTTGTGCAGCGGGTTGTTGCACCCAAACATCTGGCAGCGAGGGCTACATGAGGAAAACCGAATGCAGCGCATGAACCGCGAACTGATGGCCGCACGCGTGGCCGCCGACATTCCCGATGGCTCCTATGTTAATCTCGGCATCGGGCTTCCTACCCTTGTGGCCAATGCACTTCCAGGGGATCTCGAAGTCATCCTGCACACGGAAAATGGTTTGCTCGGCATGGGGCCCGCACCCGAAAAAGGAAAAGAAGACTGGGACTTGATCAACGCGGGAAAGCAAGCTGTTACGGCTTTGCCGGGAGCGGCCTATTTTCATCATGCCGATTCCTTTGCCATGATGCGCGGCGGCCATTTGGATATTTGCGTGCTTGGAGCCTTTCAGGTGTCGGAAAAAGGCGATCTGGCCAACTGGCACACCGGTGCTGCGGATGCAATTCCCGCTGTGGGTGGAGCAATGGATCTTGCCATCGGTGCCAAAAAAACTTGGGTGATGATGGAGCATGTCACCAAGGAAGGACAACATAAGCTGGTTCGCAATTGTACCTATCCATTGACGGGCATGGCTTGCGTGTCACGCATCTACACAGATATTGCCGTGATTGATGTGACCACGAATGGCTTTATCGCAATCGAGTTGGTGCCGGGGCTTGAGTTGGCCGAATTGGCAACATTGACAGGGGCTGCCATCACCGATGGCCGCAACAGGAAGACCGTCTGATCATGACACAGAACAACGCCTACATTTGCGATTTCATTCGCACTCCAATTGGCCGTTTCGGCGGTGCCTTGTCATCGGTGCGGACCGACGATTTGGGTGCCATGCCTTTGCGGGCTCTGATGGCGCGTCATGGCAAGATGGATTGGGGCGCGGTGGATGAAGTTATATTCGGTTGTGCCAACCAGGCAGGCGAAGACAACCGCAATGTAGCGCGCATGGCACTGCTGCTCGCAGGCTTGCCACACACAGTGGCAGGAACAACGATGAACCGCCTGTGCGGGTCTGGCATGGATGCCGCCATCACCGCAGCGCGTGCGATCAAAAGCGGTGAAGCTGATCTTGTCATCGCGGGCGGCGTTGAATCAATGTCGCGGGCCCCCTTCGTCATGCCGAAAGCCACGGAAGCTTATTCACGCGCCGCAGAAATCCACGATACGACCATCGGCTGGCGATTTATCAATCCGCTGATGAAGGCGCAATATGGTGTTGATAGTATGCCGGAGACAGGCGAGAACGTGGCCGAGGATTTCAAGATCAGCCGCGCTGATCAAGATGCGTTTGCACTCCGCTCGCAGCAAAAAACCGCTATCGCGCAGGCCAATGGAAGATTGGCCAAAGAAATCACATCGGTCGCTGTGCCTCAGCGCAAAGGGGATGCTGTCTTGGTCGAGAAAGATGAACATCCGCGCCTCACCACGCTGGAAACTCTGGCCAAACTTCCCACTCCTTTTCGCAAAAATGGCTCGGTCACGGCGGGCAACGCTTCCGGCGTCAATGATGGGGCCGCTGCACTCATCATCGCGTCAGAGCGTGGCATTAAAACTCACGGCCTCACGCCCATTGCACGCATACTCGGCGGCGCCACAATAGGTGTTCCACCGCGCATCATGGGCTTTGGCCCAGCCCCAGCCACGGAAAAATTATGCGAGCGACTTGGACTTAAGCCATCACAGTTTGACGTGGTGGAGTTGAATGAAGCCTTTGCCTCACAAGCCCTCGCCGTATTGCGACACTTGGGAATTCCAGAGGATGCACCTCACGTCAATCCGAACGGCGGCGCAATTGCGCTGGGTCATCCGCTCGGTATGTCAGGCGCCCGCATTATCGGGAGCGCAGCACTGGAACTCCAACAGCGGAAAGCAAAACTAGCCCTAACCACAATGTGCATAGGCGTGGGGCAAGGTATAGCGATTGCGCTCGAAGCTGTTTGAGTGCTTACGTTTTTTCGGTTGTCGATTGAACTTTTTACTCGCTCTGCACGACCCTGAATGTGAATGTCGTCGCCGCCAAATCGGTGGTGAGTAAGTATATCCACAGGTATTGAACCCAAGCGCCACGAAAGCAAAATCAGGATGCGTCAGATCCTCCATTCAATCCGGTCGTAAGTCATCCCTATTTATACGACGACCATCCCAGAGCGCATGAAGCGCGGGCAGGAGGTGGTCGCGGTGCGCTGCCGGAATACGCGCCAGCAACGCGGCTTCGAAGGCGCTGATTATAGCCTGCACCTGTACCAGCCGAGGCAACCCCACTTTTTGGGTCAGCATGATCGCCTGCGATTTGCGGTCGAGGGGCAAGCGGGCAATAAGGCCAGCCTGTTCGAGCCGCGCCAGTAACGGCACCATATTGGCGCGTTGAATATCAAGGATCTTGCCGATCTCGGCCGAAGTCATATCCGCGCGCGCGCCAATCAGCAGCAGCACAGACGCTTCAGAGATTCGCAGGCCGATTATGGCGAGCTGGTCAGCGAGTTCCGCCGTCATCGCGTTTGCCGCCCGACGCAGCACATAGCCAGGCAAACATGCCAAGGGATCGTCATTATGGTCCAAATTGCACTCCAAAAAAGCTATTGTATATAGCAATAACATAGCTATGTTGAATAGCAATACTACATAACTCTAGAGAGGGATGTCATGGCTGATCGCAATGAATCTGAAACAGTTGCCCTGACTATCGAGGGCGGCATTGCTTGGTTAAAGTTCAACCGCCCGGAAAAGCGCAATAGTATGAGCCCCAAGCTCAACCGCCAGATGAAGAAGGTGCTGGAGGAGATCGAGTTTCGCGAGGATGTGGGCGTGCTGGTGCTGTCAGGCGAGGGAGAGGCCTGGTCTGCGGGAATGGACCTGAAGGAATATTTCCGCGATGCCGAGGCCGAAGGGCTCCACGCCATCCGCCGCAGCCAGCGTGAGGCTTATGGCTGGTGGGAACGGCTGCGCTGGTACGAAAAGCCCACCATCGCCATGGTCAACGGCTGGTGCTTTGGTGGCGGCTATGGCCCCCTCTATGCCTGCGACATAGCGGTGGCGGCAGAGGAAGCCCAGTTTGGCCTGTCCGAGATCAATTGGGGCATTTTACCAGGCGGTGGTGCAGCCAAGGTTGCTGCCAATCTCATGCCTTTGCGCAAGGCCATGTACCACGCGATGATGGGCGAAAACCTCAGCGGTACACAAGCCGCCGAGCAAGGCTTGGTCACCGAAGCTGTGCCTGCGGCTCAACTCGAAGCGCGCGTGCGTGAAATCGCTGGGGCGTTGCTCAAGAAGGACGGCAATGCGCTGCGCGCCACTAAATGGGCGGTGCGCAGGATGGTCGAGATGACCTATGACAACGCCGAAGATTACTTGATCCGCGCCCAAGAGGCGCTGCACAGCTATGGCGGAATAGCCGCGCGTAAGGAAGCAACCAAGCAATTCCTTGACGACAAAAGCTTCAAGCCGGGGCTTGGCGCCTTTGATATTTCGAAGGTCAAGGAATAAGGCTGATGACGCCTCAAGTGCTGACGCGCGCGCAAATCACCCGGTTGCTGGCGCCCCGCTCGATTGCAGTGGTCGGCGCCAGCGACAAGCCGGGCGCGCTGGGGGCCACGGTGATTAGCAACCTTGATCGCAATGGTTTTACAGGCGAAATCTATCCCATCAACCCTAATCGTGCGATGATCGGTAATCGACAATGCCTCGCGTCGATTGACGCACTGCCCGACGGCATTGATGTGGCTGTACTGGCAATCCCGCGGGCGGGTGTTCTCGATGCGCTACGCGCTCTTTGCGCACGCGGCGTCGGCGCGGCGATCATTTTTGCGGCGGGCTTTGCGGAAGGTGGACCAGAGGGCGCAGCCGAACAGGCAGAAATTGCAAGGCTAGCCCAAAGCTCTCACATGGTCATCGAGGGGCCAAACTGCCTCGGCCTTGTCAATCATGTGTCCGCCACACCGCTTACTTTTGTCGAGACTTCCTGCGTGGCCCCGAATGGTGCTCGCGCAGTCGGCATTGTCTCGCAATCGGGGGCGATGGCGGCAGTGCTCTCGACGACTTTGATCGCGCGGAGTCTACCCGTCAGTTATTCGGTCTCGACCGGCAATGAGGCGGCTAGTGGCGTTGAAGTTTACGTTGGCTGGCTGATCGATGACCCCGATACTCATGTTATCGCAATGATCGTCGAGCAATTTCGCAAACCCGCCCGCTTTCTGGAGCTGGCGCGCGCCGCTCATGCTGCGGGCAAGCCTATCGTGCTGCTGCATCCAGGCAAAAGCTCTGCCGCGCGTGTATCCGCCGCGACCCACACCGGCGCCATGGCGGGCGACTATCAGCTTATGCGCGCCAAGGTAGAACGCGCCGGCGTGGTCTTTGCCCACAGCCTCGAAGAGTTGGGTGATATCGCCGAAATCCTCACCCGGTGCGCCAAACTCATTCAGCCAAGTGTTGCAGTGTTGGGCGAAAGTGGTGCGTTCAAGGCGCTGACTCTCGACTTGGCTGAGGAGATCGGCCTCCCTTTGGCGACATTGAACGATGCCGACTCCCCCACCCTGCGTGCTGCGTTGCCGCCCTTCGTGCCAGTCAGCAATCCGCTCGACATCACCGCACAAGGCCTCAGCCAACCCGAGATATACACTCATACCCTGACCGCTCTGCTTGACGACAGCCGAGTGGGCAGCGTGGTGGCTGGCATCATCCAGAGCGATCCGTTGACCGCGCAAATCAAAATTCCTGCGATCCTGAAAGCGCTCGAAGGCGGCTATGCCAAGCCGCTGCTCTTCGCCGGGCTGGATGAAGGCGCAGACATGCCCGCCCATTTCATCTCAGCCTTGCGTGGTGCTGGTGTGCCGTGGTTTCCAAGCAGCGAACGGGCGATGCGCGCGTTGGCGGCGATCACCAAGCATGTCGCGCGTGACTTTGCCGATGCGACGCCTGCACCCATTGCGGTGCCGGGATTGGCTCAAGCGCATGGCAAAGGCCGCAAGGCGCAATTTATGGTGCCGGAATACCGCGCCAAGGCCCTGCTGGCTCCTTTGGGCGTATCTTTCCCGCAAGGGCGCTTCGCTGCTTCTGTCGATGAATGTGAAGCCGCTGCCGACGCCTTGGGCTATCCGGTTGCGATGAAAGCACAGGCAGCTAAACTTGGCCATAAATCAGACGCGGGCGGGGTCTTGCTGAACCTTGCCTCGCCTGAACAGGTGCACGCCGCGTGGGGCCAGATCCATTCCAATGTCGCGAAATATGACGCCGCGATTGCGCTCGACGGCGTGTTGGTTGAGGCGATGGGTAAACGCGGTGTCGAGATGATCGTTGGGGGGCGCAACGATCCCGAATGGGGGCCGATAGTGCTGGCTGGCTTCGGCGGGGTCACCGCTGAAATCCTCGCCGATGTGCGCCTGTTCACGCCCGACCTTAGTGAGAAATCGATCATCGCCTCGCTCATGCAGCTTAAAACCGCGGCCTTGCTCGCGGGCTATCGCGGCAGCCCACCGCTCGATGTGACGGCGCTGGCGAAGCTCATCCGCAAAGTCTCTGCGATACTGTTGGCCGAGCCCAGCCTCACCGAAATCGACCTCAACCCGGTAATCATCTACCCCGATGGGGATGGCGTGATTGCACTCGATGCGCTGATGCTGGTGAACTGAACAAGACCGCGAGTCCGTGGAAGTGATTAGGCTTTGCGTTCTGATCCAAAACTTCGTGCTTCAACGCTCACTGACTCCTGTGTTCTGGCAAAAAATCGGCGTGGCTCATTACTTCATCACGCAAGATATTCGCAAAAATTTCGACGGCGGGATTGGGCTGCTGATTGGCCCTCATGCAGATGCCTACAGCGCCCAATGTCGATTGTGTGTTGATAGGAAGGGCAACAAATTCACCCGAGGCCAATTCTGCCGCAATTACACCGCGCGAGATGATCCAGATTGCGCCGTGTTCGCGGGTGAACGCTCGCCCAAAAGAATCGGATACCGTTTCAATCACATGACTTGGATAAGAAAGGCCCTGTTCGATGAACAGGCGTTTCACGAATGGACCGATGATCGATACCGAAGTCGGCACCAGCATGGGTGAACTTGCAATCTCTGCTGCGCTGACTGTACTTCGCCGTGCCAAAGGGTGGCTGTTGTGGACGGCAAACACGACGATGTCCCGGTAAAGCGGCTCAAATACAAGACTTGCCATGCTTTCCGGGGCCGGCAGGCGTCCCATGACCAGATCAAGTTCGCCAGCCCGCAATTGGTCCAGGAGAGCACGGTTTTCTCCCGTTGAGATTCGCAAAGGGTTGCGCAAGCTTTCGGATAGATATCGAGAGACAGCGCCGGGCATGATAAGCGCAGAAACCGTCGGCAAGGCGCCAATGCGAATTGCCGGGCGATCGCTTAAGTTGAGGTCTGAAATTGCAGTTAACCCATTTCGCGCGGCAGCGAGGCTCTCTCCCGCATAGCGCAAGAATGTTTCACCCTGGGGAGTAATGCGGATGCCTCGCCCTTCTTTTGTCACCAGTGCTGTCCGGCAAATTGCTTCCAGCTCCCGCAATGTCCGGGTTACGGCGGGTTGCGTAAGATTCAAGCTTTCGGCCGCTCGTGTAACGCTTCTGTAGCGGGCGACTTCAACAAAAATCTCAAGCTGGTGCAGCTTCAATTGGCGGGAATTATTCATATCAAAATTGGTATTGAAATGACTAAATTATTCATTATTCAGATTGTTTTCTATATGCAATTATTGGCAAATGCAATTGGTTCAAACCCAGACTGGCGTTCTCCACCTATGGGCAAGCGAACTTATCCCCACTCGCAAAACTCTGGTTTTTATCAATTCGCTCGGCACCGATTTTCGTATTTGGGATGGTGTCGTGACAGCGCTTCGCGGACGATTCAATATCGTGTTGCATGACAAGGCAGGCCACGGCCTGTCAGCCGATCCCGCACGTCCGGGAAAACTCGGCAATTACTCTGAAGACCTTGCTGTGATCTTGCAGCATCTTGGGCTTTCCAAAGTCATTCTCTGTGGAATTTCGGTGGGCGGTTTGATTGCGCAGGATTTCTATCGGAAGCGGCCAGATGCGGTGCAAGGGCTCATTCTCAGCAATACCGGATTGAGAATAGGAACTGCTGAATCCTGGGACGCGCGCATGACCGCCATCGAAACTGGCGGCATTTCGTCAATCGCGGACGCTATTCTGCAACGCTGGTTTGCGCCGGCGTTTCGAGAACAGAGAAATGAATATCAGCTCTATCGCAACATGTTGGTGCGCATATCTGCCCAAGGCTATCTTGCCTGTTGCGAAGCGACCCGGGATGCAAATTGCACGGACGATGCTGCCAACATCTCCGTGCCGGTACTCTGCATTGCTGGCGAACATGACCTTTCAACGCCACCGGCGTTAGTGAAAGATTTGGCCTCGCAGATTCCATCGGCTCGATTCGAATTGATCAAAGGCGTGGCTCACCTGCCCTGCGTCGAGTCGCCAGAAGTCTACACAAAACCAATTTCGAACTTTGTTGAAACAATTTGAGAGACCATTTTGATGGACAATTATCATAGAGGCGTGAAAACGAGGCGCAAGGTACTCGGCGAGCAACATGTAGCGCGCGCTGAAGTCAGTAAGACTGATTTCGATGGGCCATTTCAGGACCTAATTACTGACGCAGCCTGGGGCCAAGTCTGGTCAAGGCCCAACATTTCGCTGCGCGAAAGGTCGATGATCACGATAGCGCTACTTGCCGCTCTTGGTCAGGACGAAGAAGTGGCGATGCACGTCAGAAGCTGCAGCAACACTGGCGCAAGTGCGGATGACATCCGTGAAGTTCTGCTGCATGTTGCTATCTATGCAGGTGTTCCCGCTGCCAATCATGCCATCAAGATTGTTAAGGAGACATTTGCTGAAATGGAAAAGGAGAAAGGAGCAGCATGATTAACAATACCCTAGAAAGTGGCAGGTTCTTTGCCCGTGACTTGGCCTGGCATCCCAAGCCTTTCTCGGCTTCCTATAAATCCAGCGTGCTGCGATCGCCCAAACGCTCATTGATTTCCTTTCCCAATACGATCAGCGAAATTACGGGCCCCGCGTTTGGACACAATATCCTTGGCCAACTGGACAATGACCTGATCTATAATTTTGCCAAACAGGGAGAGAGTGCGGTTGGTGAGCGCATTATCGTGCATGGCCACATACTTGACGAACGCGGCAAGCCTGTTCCCCATGTTTTGATCGAAGTGTGGCAGGCCAATGCTGGTGGCCGGTATCGGCACAAGAAGGATGGTTATCTTGCGGCAGTGGATCCGAATTTCGCCGGCTGCGGACGCTGCATTTCGGACGAAAGCGGACATTACGCGTTTCGCACAATCAAGCCTGGCCCTTATCCGTGGCCAAATGGCGTCAATGACTGGCGACCGTCTCATATTCATTTCTCGGTGTTTGGTTCAGGCTTTGCACAACGTCTCATTACCCAGATGTATTTTGAAGGTGATCCCCTGATCGATCTCTGTCCGATTGTCGCAACAATTCCAGACAAGCAAGCCGTGCGCGGCTTGATCTCGCATTACGACCACGACAACACCATTCCCATGGATGCGCGCGCGTGGCGCTTCGACATTGTCTTGCGCGGTCGCCGCTCGACTTTGTTTGAGAACAAGCTGGAAGGCAATTGAGATGACGCATAATCACAAAGAATCTGCGTCGCAAACGGCAGGTCCCTATGTTCACATTGGCCTTACTCCAAATTTCTGCGGCATCACGGGAGTCTATCCAGGTGATCTCGGCGCTGAGATGCTTAGCGCCAAAACCAAAGGTGAGCGCATCACCATCACGGGCCGTGTTTTTGATGGTGGCGGCTTGGTGTTGAAAGACGCGTTGATCGAAATTTGGCAGGCCAATGCACAAGGCAAGTACAACTCTGACGACTTCCAAGGATGGGGCCGCTGCGCAACCGACATGGACACCGGCGTTTACAGGTTTGATACAATCAAGCCAGGCTCCGTGCCGCACCCCAGTGGCATCCGACAGGCACCGCACATCACAATCTGGCTCGTGGCGCGCGGAATTAATCTAGGATTGAATACCCGCGTCTACTTCGCCGATGAGGACAATTCGCAAGATCCGATACTGGCCCGAATAGAGCATAAGGAACGCATTAAGACATTGGTCGCTGACCGCCAAGGCAACATCTACACATTTGACATTCACCTTCAGGGTGAAAATGAAACCGTCTTTTTTGATATTTGAGGAACTCGATGTCTTTCACCTTACAGCAAAACCAACTCTTGTCCCCGCTTCTGGGCGATGAAGAAATCACGGGTTTGTTCTCGGTCGAAGCAGACCTTGCAGCAATGCAGTCCTTTGAAGTCGCGCTGGCCATAGCACAAGCGAAGGAAGGATTCATCTCGCGTGAAGCCGCACAAACAATTGAAGAAAATATTGGTCAGTTCAAACCAAACTACGAAAAACTGGGATTGGGCATGGCGCGGGATGGCATTTCGGTGCCCGCACTGGTCACGCAACTCAAAGAACAAGTAAGCCCAAACATCCATTTTGGTGCCACCAGCCAGGATGCGATTGACACGTCTTTCATGCTCCGCGGCAAGGCAACTTTTCTGATCCTGTTGTCTCGGCTGGAAAATATATTCGAACATCTTGACACGCTGGACGCAGCTTTTGGCACCAACAAACTGATGGCCCGCACCCGCATGCAAGCCGCCCTTCAGTTCACAGTCGCTGACCGTATCAGCACGTGGAGCACGGGAATTAGAGAGTCAGTCGCGGCGCTCAAATCATGTCGCTTCCCCGTTCAATTTGGTGGACCGATCGGATTGCTGATCGAGTTTGGTGACAGATCTTATGCGCTCAAAGCCGATCTTGCCGAACGGCTAGGTCTCGAAGTGCAGGAACAGAACTGGCATGCTTCACGGGGCAACATCGTGGCAATGGCAAACGCCTGCAGCCACATCACAGGCGCGCTCGGAAAGTTTGGGATCGACTTTTGTTTGATGGCCCAGGACGACTTTTCGGAACTCAAATTCACCGGCAGCGGCACGTCTTCGGTGATGAAGCACAAGCAGAATCCAATCCAGGCGGAGGCACTCGTTACCCTTGCCCGTTTCAATGCCACTCTGGTTTCCGGCGTCCACCAGTCTTTGGTCCACGAGCAGGAAAGATCGGGTGCCGCTTGGACCCTGGAATGGATGCTTCTGCCACAAATGATCGTTGCGGCTGGTGCCTCAACACGTATTGCAATTCAACTTTTGAACGACACCACGGCCATTGGGCTTGAACCATGAGAACCCAGGTTGCAATCATCGGCGGTGGGCCAGCGGGATTGCTACTCGCGCAGCTTCTGGGCCGCGCCAATATTGCAACGGCTGTGATCGAACGACAGTCCAGACACTATGTGCAGAAACGCATCAGGGCTGGCGTATTGGAGTGGGGAACAGTTGAGACTTTGCGCAAAGCAGCTGTTGGTAAGCGCATGGATGCAGAGGGCCTCATTCACGAGGGCTGCTATCTCGCAGCACAGAACCGGCGGTTCCGGGTAGATTTCAAGAAATCTAGTGGCAAACAGGTCATGATCTATGGCCAGACTGAGGTCACCAAGGACTTGTATGAAGCGCTGGAGCAAACGAGCGCCGAGGTGATCGACGAAGCTTCTGCTGTTGAACTCCACGATGTGGTGACGGAAAAGCCGTTTGTGACCTATCAAAAATTCGGCGTGGAACACCGCATCGATTGCGACTTCATCGCCGGGTGTGACGGTTTTCATGGCATCAGTCGCCAGATGATTCCGCTTGAGCAGAGAAAAGAGTTCGAACGTGTCTACCCATTCGGATGGCTCGGTGTCTTGTCTGAAACACCGCCCGCGTCACATGAACTGGTCTATGCCAATCACGCACGCGGTTTTGCCTTGGCATCCATGCGCAATCCAAAACTTTCCCGCTACTACATACAAGTTTCACTGGAAGACAAAGCGGAGGATTGGAGCGATGACGCTTTTTGGGATGAGTTAAGATGTCGGTTGCCGACCGAAGTTTCTGAGGATTTGATCACTGGTCCTGCGATCGAAAAATCAATTGCTCCGTTGCGTAGTTTTGTTTGTGAAACCATGCGCTGGGGCAATCTGTTCTTGTGTGGTGATGCCGCCCACATCGTGCCACCCACAGGGGCCAAGGGATTGAACCTCGCCGTATCAGACGTCCACTACTTATTCGAAGCACTAAAACTTCACTACGCGGCCCATGATGACCATTTGCTTGATCAATACTCGGCCACGGCATTAGCCCGAGTGTGGAAAGCCATTCGCTTTTCATGGTGGATGACGACATTGCTGCACCGCTTTCCGCAGCAGACTGAATTTGAACAACGCATTCAGGAAAGCGAAATTGATTATATCGCCACATCACAAGCGGCCCAAAGCATGATGGCGGAGAATTATACGGGCCTACCTTTATAATGAGCAAACGCCTTTTGAAAAAGGCAATATGGGAGGACTAAATTATGCAGAAACTATCTCGCCGCAACCTATTGGCGGTAGGTGTAAGTGCAGCCGCACTACCACTTGCGGGCCGTTTTTCGCCAGCCTTCGCCGCTGACAAGCTGACGATAGGCTTCATCAGCCCGATCACCGGCCCGCTCGGCGGCTTTGGCCAAACTGACGGTTTTGTGCTTGCCGCCGCACGCAAAGCCTTGGCCAATGGCCTGACCATCGGCGGCAAGAACTATGCCGTGGAGATTCTCGACCGGGACACACAATCCGATCCATCACGCGCGGGACAATTGGCGAAGGATCTCATTACCAATAGCGGTGTTGACCTGATGCTCGCCGTTTCAACGCCAGAGACCATCAACCCCGTGGCCGATGCCTGTGAAGCCGCAGGTGTGCCCTGCCTTTCAACTGTGATGCCATGGGAAGCCTGGTATTTCGGCCGCGGTGCAAAACCGGGTCAACCCTCGCCGTTCAAATGGACTTATCATTTTGGCTTTGGTGTTGAGGAATTCTTCAAGACCTACGCCAAGCAATGGACCTTGATAGAGACCAACAAAAAAGTTGGCGTGATGTATCCAAACGATGCTGATGGCAACGCCATTCGCCGGGTGCTGGCACCTAAACTGGCAGCAGCCGGTTTTACCATTGTTGATCCCGGTGCCTACGAAACTGGAACGACCGACTATTCATCGCAAATCGCTTTGTTCAAAAAAGAAGGCATCGAAATTTTCAATACCTTCCCAATTCCACCGGACTTTGCCGCCTTCTGGCGTCAAGCAGCGCAACAAGGTTTGCACAAGCAAGTCAAGATTTGTCAAACCGCAAAGACCGGCCTGTTCCCCTCCGATGTTGAGGCCTTGGGCAATCTGGGAATGAACATTTCAAGTGCTGCCTATTGGCACAAGGCCTTCCCTTACAAGTCTACATTGACGGGACTCTCGGGGACGGAATTGGCTGACGGCTATGAAGCCTCTAGCGGCAAGCAGTGGACGCAGCAATTGGGCGCAACTTTGTCGCTCCTTGATGCGGGCACTGAGGCGCTGAAAGCTTCATCTAATCCTAAAGACAAGGCGGCGGTGGCAAAAGCCTTGAGCACGTTGAAGACAACCACCATTGGCGGCGCTCTTGATTTCACCACAGGCCCGGTTCCCAATGTTGCGTCTGGCCCGATCATCGGCACGCAATGGGTAAAGTCGGCCGATGGCAAACACATGTTTGACTATGTGGTCACCGACAACACGACCGATCCCAACGTAAAGATCGAAGCCAAGCTTCTGCCTTACAACGCCTAGGACTGAAGCCATGGCCCACACGGTTCTCGGTGCGAAACAGGTCAGCAAGCGCTTCGGCGCGCTTGCTGTGCTGGATCGCGTCGATTTCCATGTTCAGGAAGGCGAGGCCATTGGCATTGTCGGGCCCAATGGTGCCGGAAAGACAACATTAATGAATGTGCTTTCCGGCACCCTTACTCCCAGTGATGGGCATGTGGAACTGCTGGGCGAAGATGTTACCGCATCATCTGCTGCTGACCGCTGCCACCGGGGGCTTTCCAAGACTCACCAGATTCCGTTGCCCTTTCTTGGCATGACGGTGTTTGAAAACATTTACGTTGCCGCTTCCCATGGTGCGGCCTTGACGGGTGAGGCGAGTTACGAGTTGACTTATGAGTCCTTGAAACTCTGCGGAATGCTGCCAATTGCAAATCGCAAGGCTGAAACTATTGGATTGCTGGATCGCAAAAGACTGGAGTTGGCCCGCGCCCTGGCCACGCGCCCCAAAATCTTGCTGCTCGATGAAATCGGCGGTGGCCTTACGGATGGAGAAACCAGCGAGTTGGTAGAGACCATTCGTGAGTTGCGCCGCCGGGGCATCAGCATCGTATGGATCGAGCACATCGTACATGTGTTATTGCAAGTGGTTGAACGCCTGATTTGCATGGATGCGGGCAGGATCATTGCCGACGGGGAGCCGATGGCGGTAATGAAAGACAAAGCTGTGGTTGAAGCCTATTTGGGGCGGACGCCGGAATGACACTCTTGGCAATCGAAAACCTGGATGTTCGTCATGGCCAATTGTTGGCGGTGAAAGATGCAACCTTGAAAATTGACCAGGGCGAAATATTGGCTCTGGTTGGGGCCAACGGTGCTGGCAAATCAACGCTGTTGCGGGCGATCGCTGGTGCCCACAGGCAAACGTCTGGCCGCATTGTTCTGGAAGGCAATGATATTTCAGATTGGCAATCTTTCCAGCGCGTCAAGTCCGGCATGTCGCTCGTTCCAGAAGGCCGCAAGCTGTTTCAGGATCTGAGTGTTGAAGAAAACCTTGTTCTTGGCGGTGTCGCTGGGCGCAAAGGAATGTGGACTGTCGACAAAATATTTGAGACCTTCCCCCTGCTGGTGAAACGCCGCCATGCCAAGGCTGCGACACTTTCCGGTGGCGAACAACAGGCGGCAGCCATTGGCCGCGCGCTGATGAGCAATCCCGACATTCTCATGCTGGATGAAATTTCGCTGGGCCTCTCGCCCGCCGCAGTTGATCTGGTCTATGGATCTTTGAACAATGCAAAATCGGGAATGACCATTGTTCTTGTGGAACAGGAATTGTCGCGTGCGATGAATTTTGCCACCCGCATTGTCTGCATGTTGGAGGGACAATTTGTGCTGGATCGCGCCACACGCGATCTCAATCGCGAAGAGATCACCGCTGCCTATTTTGGAAAACAGCGGAGCGCGCACTGACATGCTGAGCAACCTCATTCAAGCAGTCTTCCTCGGCGGCTATTACGCGATGGTGGCTTGTGGGCTTTCGTTTATGTTTTCCGTCATGCGGATCATCAATCTGGCCCATGGGTCGCTTGCCATACTGAGCGCCTATTTGCTTTATGTGTTGGCTCAAAAATTGAATATCAATCCGTTTTTGGGATTGCTGATCGTTGTCCCGGTTATGGCAGCGCTGGGCTGGATCCTGCAGCGTTATCTTCTCGACCGCAGTTCCAAAGGCGGCGAACTTCTTCCAGTTCTAACCACATTTGGTATCGCAATCGTCCTCGACAATTTGATGTTTCAGAGATTTGGTGCCGATACACGTTCGCTTGCCCCTTACATCGGTGATTTGTCATGGGCCTCCTATGCACTTCCCGGCGGGTTGTTTGTTGGCAAGCTGCAAATCCTTGTTTTGATCACCGTGATTGTGGTCATCGGCGCATTGCAATTGTTTCTCAAAAACACACAACTGGGGAGGTCCATTCGCGCCACTGCAATGGATCCTGATACGGCTGGACTTGTAGGAATCGACGCAAAGCGTGCAACAGCTGCCGCAACCGCAATTGCCATGGCAACAGTGGCTTTGGCGGGCGCTTTCCTGGGGATGCGGGCGACATTTGAACCTTATTCCGGCACGCCACAATTGCTCGCGGCCTTTGAAGCCACAGTCATCGGCGGGATTGGTTCGCTTTGGGGTACACTGGCCGGAGGCATTATTCTAGCCATCGCGCAAACACTGGGTGCCAGTGTCCATCCCCAGGGCTTTCTGCTTGGCGGGCATCTGGCATTTCTCATGGTCCTCTTCTTCAGGCTTCATCGCAACCGCGACGCGATTTTGATCTGGCTCAGACGGAGGACAGCATGACCGGCGCTTTTGTTGTTGAACGATGGACGACAGCGTCCCGCATCGGCTTTCTTGTAATTGCATTTGCGATTGCTGTCCTGGTTTCGGCACCCCTTCTGCTTAAGGCTGGAACACTCGATCGCCTGACGGCGCTTTTCATTTATGTGATGCTAGCAGCCATGTGGAACGCCTTGGCAGGCTATGGCGGCCTGGTTTCCATCGGGCAGCAATTGTTTTTCGGATTGGGCGCGTATTTTACCGTACGGCTTGCCGATGCCGGCCTCAATCCTTTTGCATCGACAATCGCGGCCGCCCTCATTGTTGCTGGAATTGCCTGGGTCATGTCACATTTTATGTTGCAATTGAAGGGTGGCGAATTCGCGATTGGCATGTGGGTTTTGTCGGAGCTGACACATTTGCTGGTCAATCTCGATCGTCTGGTCCAGGGCGAGACGGGCACCTCACTGATTTCGATGAATGCTTATGATCCGGACAACCGCCGCATTGCGATTTATCTCTTAACTCTTGGGATCATGTTGGCCTTGTTGGGAGCGCTCTATGCGTTACTCCGCAGCAAATCCGGTGCGGCCATCCAAGCCATTCGCGACAATGAAGTGGCCGCCACATCGGTGGGGGTTGATGTCTTGAAAACGAAACGCACACTCTTTGTGCTGGCCGCCTTCGGCATAGGCTTGGCTGGGGCCTTGTGGCTCTGCTCAGCACTCACTTTCCAACCCAAAACCTATTTCAGTGTGCAATGGACAGCCTACATGATTTTCATGGTTCTTGTCGGCGGCATTGGAAAATTTGAAGGTGCAATCTTGGGAGCACTTCTCTTTTTCACGATCGAAACCTGGTTCGGTGGAACCGGTGTTTGGTATCTGATCGGCCTTGGCCTGGCTGCTGTTGTTTTTTCATTGTTTTTCCCAAAGGGCATTTGGGGGGCAATTGAACAACGCTTTGGCATCACGCTGCTGCCGATTGGTTATCGACTTAAAATTATCGGAGGCGCGGAATGATTTTTGGTAAGACCATTGTTGTGACGGGCGTGGCTTCCGGAATTGGGAAACGGACAGCTGAAATGGCAAGCAGCATGGGCGCTGACGTGATTGGTGTTGATGTTAACGAACCAGCCCAATTGATCGGCCACTTCATCAAGGCTGATATTTCCACGCCGCAGGGTGTGACCGCTTTGGTGGCGCAACTTCCATCCTCACTTGATGGCTTGTGCAATGTCGCAGGCCTGTCGGGAAAGACCGGCGCCGCCGCAACGCTGGCGGTTAACTTTTTCGGGTTGCGTGCTCTCACCGAATCCCTAGCCGAAAAAATTCGCCAAGGCGGCGCAGTGGTGAATGTGGCTTCAATTGCCGGCTATGGCTGGCGGGCCAATGTCGAAAAGGTGAAAGCCGTCGTGAGCATTGATGGCTTTCCTGACCTGGCGAAAATTGTGGCGGAGTATGATATAAAAAATGAAGTCTGCTATCCATTCTCGAAAGAGCTATTGCTGCTTTGGAACATGCGAGCCGCACATCAGCCATTGTTCAAGAATCGCGGCATTCGGATAAATGCGGTGAGTCCCGGACCGGTTGAAACGCCAATCCTGACACAGTTCAGGGAGGTCCTCGGAGATGTGCGTGTCGATGATGACATTGCCCGCACGGGTCGCGCTGGTCGACCCGCTGACATCGCGCCCACAATCTTGTTTCTGTGCTCTGATGGGGCGCGCTGGATCAACGGCGCTAACATCGCTAATGATGGCGGCTTGGAAGCTTCCATCAATGGGCAAGTATTCGGATTCAATTCTTAACAATAAAGGGAGGAACTAATCATGGATATCCAAATGTTGATTGATGGCGAAGAACGTCACGCCGAAGGCAAGGCCACGTTTGATCGCATTGACCCCGTAACCAAAGAAGTGGCCACGAGGGCTCCGGCCTCCAGCGTAAGAGATGCCATTGCCGCAGCAGAATCCGCTGCGGCGGCATTCCCGGCCTGGTCGAAAACCAGCCCCTCGGCCCGCCGCGCCATTCTGAACAAAGCCGCCGATATTCTTGAATCCAAAACCGCTGACTTCACCGCCTTGATGACCAAGGAAACAGGTTCGACCGGACCCTGGGGCGGCTTCAATGTCTACTTTGCCTGCACACTGATCCGTGAGGCGGCCGCTATGACCACTCAAATTATCGGAGAAGTGATCCCGGCAAACAAACCCGGATCATTGGCCATGGGTATGCGCCAAGCGCGCGGCGTATGTTTTGGCATGGCTCCATGGAATGCACCGGTGATTCTGGGTGTGCGGGCCGTTGCCATGGCGATTGCCTGCGGCAACACCGTGGTTCTTAAGGCATCTGAAATGTGTCCTGCCACGCACCGTTTGATCGGCCAATGTTTTCTCGAAGCTGGCCTCCCCAAGGGTGTGCTCAATGTCATCACCAATGCGCCCAAGGATGCCAATGCTGTTGTCAAGGCGATGATCGCGCATCCCGCAGTGAAGCACATCAATTTCACTGGTTCTACAAAAGTCGGTAAGATCATTGCCTTGCTTGCGGCAGAACACTTGAAGCCAGTTCTTTTGGAACTGGGCGGCAAGGCCCCCCTCCTGGTGCTGGATGATGCCGATATTGACGCTGCAGTGAATGCGGTGATCTTCGGCGCCTTCATGAACCAGGGGCAGATTTGCATGTCCACGGAACGCATCATTGTGGACAACAAGATCGCCCACGAATTCACCAAGAAACTGTCGGAACGTGCTAAAAAACTGCCTGCAGGAAATCCGCGCGACAAGGTTGTCTTGGGTTCTATGGTAACTGAAGAGGCCGCAACCAAGATGGATGGTCTGATCAGTGATGCCCAGGCCAAGGGTGCAAAGCTCACTGCAGGCGGCAAGCGCAATGGTTCCATTGTGGAAGCCACCTTGCTGGATGGTGTGACCGCTCAAATGCGCATTTACACTGAAGAATCATTTGGTCCGGTTAAGCCGATCATTCGTGTATCTGGCGATGAGGAAGCCATCCGTGTTGCCAATGATACTGAATACGGGCTGTCAGCTGCCGTATATAGCCGAGATATCAGACGCGCCATGGACGTGGCGGCGCGAATTGAATCTGGCATTTGCCACATCAATGGCCCCACTGTGAGCGACGAGGGACAAATGCCATTTGGTGGTGTCAAACAAAGCGGCTATGGCCGATTTGGCGGCACAGCCTCGGTGAATGAGTTCACCGTGCTGCGCTGGATCACCATCGAAGATCCACAACAACATTATCCGTTCTGATCTGATGCTACAGAGGCAATTTCCCGACCTGAGCCCATTGTGGGGTTTAAAAAGGCGGATGCTCGGCATTACCAGTGGTCTGATCATCCGCCCCTTTAACTGACAGCCGATAAACGAGCATGGAGAAAAACATGAAGCCGACGAGTCTTGCAGAAGCAGTTGCTGCCGCGGGCGGAGCCACACATCTTCTGCGCAATTCGCGCATCGGGCAATATGTCTATCCGGTGGTTGCCCCAGAATTCCAGAATTGGCGCAACGAACAAGTTGCGTGGCGCCAGTCGGCCGTGCTGTTTGACCAGTCGCATCATATGGATGAATTGACGGTGGAAGGTCCGCAGGCAGAAGTCTTCCTCGCCTATCACGGCATCAACGATTTCTCGAATTTTGATCTGAACCGCGCCAAGCACTTCGTCGCCGTAACTCCGGCTGGTCATGTCATTGGCGATCAAATCGCCTTTCGCGAACGTCAGGATAAATTCATTCTCGTTGGCCGCGCCCCCATATCCAACTGGCTGATGTTCTGCGCAGCCTATGGCAAATGGAATGTGCGCCTGAAATATGACCCACGCTCGCCTTCGCGTCCCGAAGGAGAGCGCGTATTGCGCAGCCATTACCGCTTCCAGATTCAAGGACCGGATGCCGGCAAGATCTTCGAGAAAGTGAATGGCGGGCCGATCCCGGATATAAAGTTCTTCCGCATCGCCACGATCAATATTGGCTCGCGCCGCGTAACCGCCTTGCGACATGGAATGTCAGGCGCACCCGGCCTGGAAATCTGGGGCCCCTACGAGGACAAGCACTATATCCATTCGACGGTTCTGCAAGCGGCGCGCGATGTCGGGGTAAATCTAGTGCAATGTGGCAGCAGGGCCTATTCGACGAATACGCTTGAATCGGGGTGGATCCCTTCACCGCTTCCCGGCATCTATACGGGAGATGGCATGCTCGCTGACTACCGTGCGTGGTTGGGTGCGGACAGTTACGAGGCGGCAGGCTCCATTGGCGGGTCCTTCACGTCCGAGAACATCGAGGACTATTATGTCAATCCATTTGAACTGGGCTATGGTTTCTACATCGGTTGGAAGAAGTCTGAATTTATCGGCAAGGACGCCCTGCTGAAAATGAAAACAGCAAAGAACCGCAAGAAAGTGACGTTTGAATGGAACCGCGAAGACGTTTTGAAAGTGATAGCCTCAGCTTTCGAAGAGGGCACACCCTATAAATGGATCGATTTCCCCGTCTCCAACTACGCCTCATCCTCCGCCGATATGGTGATGAAGGACGGAATGATGATCGGCATGAGTATGTTCAGTGGCTATTCTTTCAATGAACGCCGGGTCTTGTCTCTGGGATTGGTCAACGCAGATGTCGAAATTGGTGACGTTTTGACAATGAAATGGGGTGAACCTGAGCCGACTGGAAAAACTTCCACCGAGCTGCACAAGCAGGCGGACATCCAGGTTCGGGTTTCACCAACCCCCTATGCACGCGAGGCGCGCGAGAATTATGCGGAAAGCTGGCGAACCAAGGCACGCTGAGACTCAGGTGGTTTGGTTTGTTTTCACGTGATCAGAAATCAATCATTTTGGATTGCCCCTCGATTTGTAGACACTTTGCCCCCATAAAATGAATTATGGAGACAATCATGGGCAGACGTAACTTCACCGAAGCGAACTCAAAGCTGCTTAGAAGTTTGTGGCAAGGTCAATCCGTATTACACTCAGTGAAGTTCATATCCTCGTTGACAAAACCAGCCGGGATCAATGAAGAAATCCGAAAATCTGAATGCATGGTGTTATTTCCTTTCGGAGAAAAGTACCACACCACCATCAAACTTCATCGAAATTGAGTCAGAGCCGATATTGGATGCGAAATGGGGTCACTGTTCAAAGTGATTTGAAACTTTGTGCGGTCCTACACTCCCTTTCGGCCCTTCGGGTAAGTTCAGCGTAGTTGGGCAACTTAAACGCAAAAAAAGGGAGGCGGCTTTTGACGACCGCCTCCGTTACTACTTTTGTCTTCAACAGAGCCGACGGAAGTCGAAATCTTTATTTGACGAAGCCAAGTTCCTTGTTGGCTTGAATAACAAATTCATTGGTGTAGGTTTTGGGCAGATCGACTTCGCCATTGATTTTGCCTGCTGCCTTTTCAACATCAAGAACAGTCTGCGGGCCGCCTTCTGGCATCATGGCGTCAGCAATAAACTGGCCCTTATCTTGATCCAGCGCCTTTACATATTCTTCTTTGGTGGAAAGCGGATTCTGCACAAAATCCTTGGGCAGCTTATCAGCAATTTCCGCAGCCGAGTGGGTATCAATCCAATGCATCGTCTCAACGATAGCTGACACAACCTTCTGGGTTGTTTCCTTGTTCTTGGCGACCCAATCGCCACGCGCCAGAATTGAAGCCGTTGGCCAATAGCCACCAAGCCATTTCTTCACGCCTTCGCCGGTTGAAAGATCAATCGCTGAATAACCAACACCAAGTTTTTCAATGGCGTTAACCGTTGGCTGCGTGGTGATGCCGCAAACCGCTTTGCCGAATTTGAGTGCAGCAATCATGGTTTGGCCGGCATGGGCCACCACTGTTGTATAGTCCTTGGTGGTCATTTTGGCGCGTGATGAAACATAACGCACGAGATCATCGGTGCCGGAGCCAATGTCAGTGACGCCAACGCCCTTGCCCTTCCAATCCTCTGGGGTTTTTACGTTTGAACCTGTGGCACACATAATGCGCTCACCAGGTGCATTGCCAAGCTGGGCAATGCCGATCACATCCTTGCCGTGGAGTTGGAAGTCAATGGCATGAACATACCAAGCGCCAGCCATATCAGTTTGGCCAGACACAACGGCATCTTCTGCGCCAACGCCGCCATCTTGCTCGGTGCTGAGCTGAACATTAACGCCATGCTTTTTGTAGAAGCCGAGGCTTTCAGCAAGTTGGTATGGCAAATAAATCTGCTTATCAATGCCACCCACCATGAGCGTCACTGTCGGTAAATCGGCAGCTTTGGCAACGCCAGCCAAAGCCATAAGGGCAGCAAGGGCAACACCTGTCAGAGCCGTTTTCAATTTAACATTCTTCATTTTGTTTCCTCCAAAAGCCGCGTTGCGGCGTAATAGTGCTTTGGGTTATAGCCTATTCTGGTCATATTCCCCTTGCACCGCTCTCACCGCTCGCTGGCGGACGCCATGCGAGCAATCTCTTTTCGACAATTGCCATCAGCGCTTCAGCGCCAGTTGCTAACAGGCCAATCAACAACATGGCACCGAACACACCATTGGCATCGAAGGTATTCTGCGCTGTGGCGATTACCAAACCCAATCCATATTGTGCGCCCAAGAATTCACCCACGATGGCCCCGATAACCGCAAGGCCAAGGGCAACATGCAAGCTAGCGATGATCCAGGTCATCGCCGATGGAATAACCACATGCCAGACAACTTGCAGCCGCGAAGCACCCATGATGCGGGCATTGGCAACGTAGTTGCGATCAACCCCGCGGACCCCTTGGAAAGCGTTGAAGAACACCACGAAGAACACCAGCAGCGCTGCCAGCACCACTTTCGAGGGGAGGCCAAGACCCAGCCACATCACGAAGATTGAGCCCATGACGATGCGCGGCAAAGCATTAATCGCCTTGATAAAAGGTTGGAGCACGTCCGCCAAGAAGGGCACTTCACCCAAAGCCACGCCCAACACCACACCAGCCACCACGCCGACAAGAAAGCCTAAGAAAGCTTCTGTCATCGTCACGTAGATTTGGTACCACAGTGAGCCGTAAGCCGTGCCATCACGGAACCATTCGTAAAGCCGTTCCACAATGCCCAATGGTGATCCAAAGAAGAACGGATCAATCACCCCAATGCGCGATAAATATTCCCAGCTGCCAAGCAAAACTGCAACCACCGCAAACTGGGTGATCCGCACCTGCAACACATATTTGGCATGGCGGTCACGCGCCAGTTTAGACAGCGTGGCAAGATCGGTGCCTGCGGGCACAGTTTCAACAGCTGAAGATGTGGATGCGGCACTCATGCTGCTGCTCCCCGGCCTGCTTGGGCTGAGCGGGCATAAGCGTGTTCAACTTCCTCACGCAGCGCCAGCCAAATTTGATGGTAGAGTTCAAGAAAGCGAGGCTCGAAGCGAATATCTTGCACTGGGCCACGCGGGCGCGGCAGATCAATATCAAACACCGCTTTCACCGTGCCCGGCCCCACCGTCATCACCACCACCTTGTCAGCAAGGGCGATGGCTTCTTCAAGATCGTGGGTAACAAAAAGCACCGAAGGCTTCAACTTGTCCCACATCGTCAGCAATTCATTGGACATGATGGCGCGGGTTTGAACATCAAGGGCTGAAAATGGCTCATCCATCAACAGCATGGTGGGTTCATTCATCAAAGCAGCAGCAAGAGCAACGCGTTTGCGCATGCCGCCTGATAGCTGGTGCGGATAGTGATTTTCAAAACCTGTTAAGCCAACCACATTCAGCCAATCACGGGCCTTTTCGCGGGCCACAGACTTTTTGGTGCCTTTCAAAAGTTGCCCTAGAGCGACATTATCGACCACCTGTTTCCATGGCAGCAAAGCATCGGTCTGGAATACAAAGCTGGCCCCTTTGGTAATGCCTTTAACTGGTGCGCCCGATACGCGAACTTCTCCCGCGCTGGCACTTTCAAGGCCAGCAGCCAAGGTTAACGTGGTTGATTTACCACAACCCGTCGGGCCGACGATGGCGCAGAATTCACCCGGCTTTACTGACAGGTTAATATCGCGGATAGCCGTCATGGCAAAGCCAGATGGCGTCACAAAGCGCTTGGTAACGCCAGTGAATTCCACGCCGCCTGCGCGGCTTTCGACCTTGGACATAGACACTCCCTACAATCGTGGTTTTTCGGCAAAGGCAACAGCCTCCGCCATCCACTTAGGGAATGAGCCTAGCCCACCAAGCTTTCAACCACCTTTCAATCTAAGCACAAAAACAAAGATTTTGAACGCGACTATACGAAGTTGATGGTCTATCCTGTTTTATCGATTGAGCGGAGAAGTTCAAGACGATGCGCCTGCTGATGGTTGAAGATAATGCCGAATTGGCCGATTGGCTTGCGCGTTTGCTGCGGCGCGACAATTACGTTGTCGATATTTTACCGGACGCGGAAGCCGCCATCGAAGGAGCTGACCTCGCATCCTACGACATCGCCATCATCGATTTGAACCTTCCTGGTGCAGACGGTTTCGCCGTCGTACGTCACTTGCGCGCAGCAGGTCATACCATGCCCATTCTCATTCTCACGGCGCGTGATGCGTTAGAGAGCCGTGTCGCGGGGCTCAACTCCGGGGCCGATGATTATCTCACCAAGCCTTTCGAGATTGAGGAACTCGAAGCACGTTTGCGCGCATTAGCGCGCCGATCTCACATGGCTGTTGCGTCGCAATTACATTTTGGACGTTTGAAATTCGATTTAGGAACGCGCGGGTTCAGCGTCGATAACACGATGCTTCTCCTCACCCCGCGCGAACATTCCGCGCTGGAGGCCCTGATGCGCCGCGCCGGCACAACGGTTGCCAAGGAGACCATACTCGAAAAGGTTTACGGTGCCGACGATGATGTAAACCAAAGCGCCGTGGAAGTGTTAGTGCACCGCCTGCGCAAGAAGATCGCCGGATCAGGTGCCACCATCGCAACTTTGCGTGGGCTCGGTTATCTCCTGCGACTTGATGGTTTGGGAGTCCGCGCGTGCGCCATCCAGGCAGCTTACGAGTCAATCTTGTCGCATGGCTTGTTACCCCGGTTGTGGTTCTGCTGGCCGCAGATGTTTGGCTGGCCCACCGCAGCGCAGAGCAGCAAGCGAACCTACTCTATGATCGCCAATTACTGGCTGACACACGCATGATTGGTGAACAGATCGAATATCTTGATGGGGCCGTGCGCACGGCAACGCCGCCTTCAGCATTCACACTGTTTCCTGCCGATGCCAGCGATGACGTTGTTTATGCGGTTATCGGTCCAGAGGGGCGGCTGATCGCAGGTCTTGGTGGCATTGCCCCACCGCCAGCAATACCGACCGACTTCGGTGACGTGACTTATGATTCATCTTATCGCGACGAAGCAATGCGTGCAGCAGCCTTCACCCAGCCCGTGCTGACCCCCGACGGCAAAGTCTCGGTGATGGTTGTGGTTGGCCAAACATTGGTCGCACGCGAAGCACTAACGCGCGCGCTTTGGTTGCGCGGTTTCCTTTCTCAGGCGGCACTGGCGCTTATCGCGGGTTTGGCAATATGGATTGGCGTAACGCGGCAATTGCTGCCATTGCTAAGGCTGCGCAACGCAGTGCGTGCACGTCCGGCGGCGGATCTCTCTCCCTTTGATGCCGATGCAGTGCAAACTGAAATCCGTCCGCTCGTGGAGGCGCTTAATGGACATATGGGAAGATTGGGCGAAGTGCTCGCCCGCCAGCGCCGTTTCCTCGACAGCGCGGCACATCAGATCCGCACCCCTCTGGCCGTGATGAAGACGCAGGTGAGTTTCGCACGGCGCACGGCCGATCGCGAAGAACGAGATGATGCACTAACCAAAATTGACACCAACCTCACTGCGCTCGCCCGGCTCGCAAATCAGCTATTAGCGCTGGCGAGCATCGTGCGGGATCGGGTCGCGCTGCGCAAGCATGTCATTGAATTTGCCGGTGTCGCTCGCCAATGCGTTGCCGACGCCGCACCCAGAGCCCTTGACCGTGGACTCAACCTGTCGTTTGAAGCCGACGCTGATTGTTGGGTCACAGCGCGCGAGGTACTATTGCGAGAAATAGTCACCAACCTGATCGACAATGCCATCGCCTATGTGGGCAGAGAGGCGACGGCAACAATCAGCGTCAGGCGCAACATCAACCGCGTGACGCTCACCGTCTCTGACGACGGCGTCGGGGCACTTGACGAAGATCCTGTGCGCCTAATGACGCGCTTTACGCGAGGTCGCGCTGCTGCACCTGGCGGCAGTGGGCTTGGCCTTGCGATTGTTGCGGAAATTGCCGAAATGTTAGGCGGGACGGCCACTATAGGCTCGCCTGAAAGTGGACCCGGTTTTTGCGTCCATGTCACCCTGCCAGCACGTCCTGCTCCTGGCTAACGCATCTCCTGAACCGGATGAATCGAAAGACGAGACCGAGGAGACCCGGGTCAATATTCAATGCCTATTGACACTATTGATTCTACTTTTGCAGTTGCATGGGCTTTTTTTGCGTCGCCCAGAATGTTGCTCCACTTGCTTCCGTGTTGCTTCCGTAGCTAATTCGACCATCTAGAGCCTTCTAGCCATCATATTTAAGCATCTGATTTCTTTAGGTAATTGGCGCACCCGACAGGATTCGAACCTGTGACCTCTGCCTTCGGAGGGCAGCGCTCTGATCCAGCTGAGCTACGGGTGCTTTGCACCAAGGCCTATACCTGATGCCCCCAACAAGCGCAAACGGCACGGCGTATCGCACGCGTAAATGCCGCAATTTGTAAAGTGACTGATGCACCAGATTGTGCAGCCAAAAACCCACACTGGCGCAGGCCTAGTTGGGATGGCATATTGGCCAAATGTCAAACCCACTCACTTCCGGCCTGAAAAGCGGCGATCACCTCTATCTCATTGATGGCTCAGGCTTTATCTTTCGCGCTTATTTTCAATCCGCCAATCAAGACCCCAAATACAACAAGCGTTCGGATGGCTTGCCCGTGGGTGCCGTCAGGCTTTATTGCAACATGCTGTGGGGGTTGATAAAAGCTAATAAAGCCGCTGGCGGGCCCACGCATTTGGCAGTGATTTTTGATACATCGTCCAAATCTTTCCGCAATGATTTCTATCCTGAATACAAAGCCCACCGCCCAGAGCCGCCGGCTGATTTGCGCCCGCAGTTTGATTTAATCCGCCAAGCCACGCGCGCTTTTAATCTGCCTTCGATTGAACTCATCAATTATGAAGCCGATGATTTACTGGCCACCTATTCGCGTCAAGCCGTTGAGCAGGGCGCAACAGTGCGCATCATCACATCTGATAAAGATATGATGCAACTCATCCGCCCTGGCATCGATCTTTATGATGCCGCCAAAGAAAAGGTGGTGGGCGAAGCTGAGGTGTTGGAGAAGTTCGGCGTGACTCCTGATAAGGTTATCGATGTGCAATCGCTGGCTGGCGATAGCGCGGATAATGTGCCTGGCGTTCCCGGCATTGGCCCCAAAGGAGCTGCGGAACTGATCAACTTCTATGGTGATCTTGAAACGCTTCTGGCGCGTGCTGGCGAAATCAAACAGCCTAAGCGACGTGAGAATTTGATAGGCTTCGCAGAACAAGCGAGGATTTCAAAACGCTTGGTGACGTTAGATCAAAATGTGCCGGTGGTAGAGCAGTTGGGCTCTTTCGCCGTGCAGACGCCGCGCGCCTCTGATCTCATCGGTTTTTTGAAGGCGATGGAATTTACCACTATCACCAGAGCCATTGCAGCGGCCCTTGATGCAGACATGAGTGCGATTGAACCTGTACCAGTTGCTGTTAAATTCTGGCCACCAGAAGGTGAAGAGACGGCACCTGTCGCCGACGCGCCGAAGGCTTTAATGGCGGATATGTATTCGGGACACCGCGAAGTGAAACCAGCAGCTTCCACCGAAGATTTGAGCGAAAAATTGCGTGCGATTCCAGTTAATCATGCCGCTTATGAAACCGTGCGTACTGAGCAGGCACTGGATCGTTGGATCGCTGCCATCGAGGAGAAGGGCTACGTTTGTGTGGATACAGAAACGGATTCCCTTGATGCCATGCAAGCCAATATCGTTGGCGTGTCATTGGCGGTGGAGCCGGGTCATGCCTGCTATATTCCCGTGGCTCACGTCGGCCAAGGTGACGGGTTGTTTGAAAGTGGATTGATCGAAGGCCAACTCAGCCGCGAAACTGTCTTGCGAAAATTAAAACCGCTTCTGGAAGCGCCGCATATTCTAAAAATTGGTCAGAATTTAAAATATGACATGCTGGCCTTGGCGCAGCAGAATATCAAAGTCAGTCCGATTGATGACACCATGCTGCTGTCTTACGTGATCGAGTCCGGTGATGTTGGCCACGGCATGGATGAACTGTCTGAGCGCCATTTGGGCCATAAACCGATCTCCTTCAAAGATGTGGCGGGCGGCGGCAAATCTGGCGTCACTTTTGATCGTGTAGAAATTGGACGTGCCACCCAATATGCAGCCGAAGATGCTGACATCACATTGCGTCTGTGGCTGTTATTCAAACAGCGCTTGCTACAGATGCATAAAGTCAGCGTTTATGAAACGCTGGAGCGCCCGCTTTCACCTGTATTGATGGAAATGGAGCGGGCTGGCATCACGGTTGATCGCAGTGTGCTTGCAAAACTGTCGAGCGAATTTGCGTTGAAGCAACAAGCGGTGGAAGAAGAGATTCATAAACTTGCTGGTCAGCCTTTCAATATAGGTTCACCAAAACAGCTAGGTGAGATTCTCTTTGGCAAAATGGGCCTGCCCGGCGGCAAGAAAACTGCAACGGGTGCATGGAGCACTGATGCAGGCACGCTGGATGATCTGGCCAACGAAGGTGTTGAATTTGCACGGTGTATTTTAGATTGGCGCCAATTGGCCAAACTTCGCTCAACTTACACGGAAGCGCTGCCAGAATATATCAATCCAAAAACCGGCCGCGTGCACACGTCTTACGCGATGGCCGCCACCTCTACGGGCCGCCTAGCTTCCACCGATCCTAATTTACAAAATATTCCGGTGCGTACCGATGATGGCCGCCGCATTCGTACGGCCTTTATTGCAGGCCCGGGCAACAAACTCATCAGTGCCGATTATTCGCAGATTGAGCTTCGCGTGCTGGCCCATGTGGCAGATATCCCACAACTCAAAAAAGCCTTCGCTGATGGGCTTGATATTCATGCAATGACAGCAAGTGAAATGTTTGGCGTGCCGATTGAGGGCATGGACAGCGCGGTTCGCCGCCGCGCCAAGGCAATTAACTTCGGTATTATTTACGGCATCTCAGCTTTTGGACTATCCAACCAACTTTCAATCAGCCGCGAAGAGGCAGGCGAATATATCAGGACTTATTTCAAGCGCTTTCCTGGCATCAAAGATTATATGGAAACGACCAAGGCCAGCGCTCGCGCCAATGGTTTTGTGGAAACCATCTTCGGGCGACGCATGCATTTCCCACGTATCAATTCACCCAACCCGTCAGAGAAAGCTTTCCTGGAGCGCGCTTCGATCAATGCACCCATTCAGGGTTCGGCAGCCGATATTATTCGCCGCGCCATGGTGCGCATGATGCCTGCTATCCATGCAGCGGGCCTAAAAGCGCAGATGCTGTTGCAGGTGCATGACGAATTGATTTTTGAGTCTCCTGCAAGTGAAGCCGATGCAACGTGTAAGCTTGTGTCAAAAGTTATGATTGCAGCTCCTGAGCCTGCGTTGAAAATGTTGGTGCCTTTGCAGGTTGATGCCAGAGCGGCAGATAATTGGGATGAAGCCCACTAAGTCAGCGGAGGCGACGCGGCGCTACAGCTTGCGCGGTGAGTGGATCTTCCGGCCAAAATTGTTTGGGATAGCGCCCACGCAAATTTTTGCGCACATCAGGATATCCGTTCACCCAGAAAGTCTCCAGTGATTGCGTAACCGCAACGGGGCGGCCCGCGGGCGATAGCAGTTCGATTTTCAGTCGCGCGCGGCCATCAGCAATTTGCGGAGCAGAATGCATCCCAAACATTTCCTGCAAACGCACGCTGAGAACGGGATCACCCTCCACGGCATAATCAATCTTGTAATGTCCGCCCCCCGGCACTTCCATGCGCGATGGCGCCAGTTTTTCAATGCGTGATAAAAGCTCATGCGGCACAAGTGAACGCAAAATTACCAGCATATCTAACCGTTCCAAATGGCTCTTACGGCTGATGCCAGAAAGATAGGGCAACAACCATTCAGTCAGCGACACTTTAAGTGCGTCATCGGATAAATCGGGCAAGCCTGCTTCTGGCATCACGCGTGCGAGAAATAGGATGCGTGCACGAAACATCTGTGCGGCGTCATTCCACGGCAAGGCTCCAAGCCCCATTTGAAAAATGCCTTGCAACATGGCGGCGGAGATTTCTTCGGGCGCTGCGTCAGACAAGGGCTTTTCGGATAAAACCAAAGCACCGAGCCTTTTTATCAACGCGGCGGAAACCGCCTGCGTCTTGGCATCCCAAAAAACTTCGGCCACTTCTGAAGTCAAATCAGCAAAATGTTTTTCAATTTCTACTTCGCTCAGCTCAGCTGCCAATTGCACTCGGCCATGTGCAGATGAACCATCAAGTAGCGCAATTGCGATGAAATCCTGTTTGGCCAATGCATCATGTGCAATCACTTCTGCGCCTGCACCCGACGCCATGCGGAAACGCCCATGTCCGCCGCGCTTTTGAGCAATGCGGTCTGGGTAAGCAAAGCCAACGAGAACGCCGGCGCCCACAACTGACGTGTCCTGACCCAAATGCGCCAAGCCACTTATCTGTTTAGCGGCTTGCTTAATTCTGTCACGCGCGCCGCGCAAATGCAGCAAGCGTTGTTCCACATCCAATGGTGCATCGCGTGGAAGCCCATCGCGCTCTGAAATCAATGCAGAAATTTCAGCGGCGCGTTGCCCCGCGCCTAAGTCTTTCGCTGCAATCACCATATGGGCTAATCGCGGATGCAGCGGCAATCGTGCCATCGCCCTGCCATGCGCCGTGATGCGGTTGCTTGCATCCACGGCGGTCAATTCACGCAATAATTCTTGTGCCTGCGCGAACCCCCCCGCAGGTGGCAACTCAATGAAGGGCAGCCCATCACGCGTGGAAACGCCCCAAGCCGCCAATTCCAGCGCGAGCGAAGAAAGCTCTGCAGTTCTAATCTCCGGCTCATCATGCGGTGCTAATGCGCGCATTTCCTCTTCTGGCCACAGACGATAACATCGCCCCGGCCCCAAGCGCCCCGCACGGCCTTTGCGCTGTTCAGCCGAGGCTGCAGAAACGCGGATCGTTTCCAGCGCAGTCATGCCGGATGCGGGATCAAAACGCGGACTACGCTTGAAACCGCAGTCAACCACGGCTTCAATGCCATCAATGGTGAGTGATGTTTCAGCAATCGTGGTAGCCAATACAATTTTACGGCGACCCGCGGGCGAAGGCTTAATCGCTAAATCTTGGTCTTCCAAAGCCATCGCGCCAAAAAGTGGGCGAATATCGGTGGCTACCAAATCAGCGGCTTGCAATTCAGATGCAACCCGTCTGATTTCACTTTCGCCAGGCAAGAACACGAGAAGCGAACCTTTCACCTCGCGCGCTGCGCGTAAACAGGCGCGCGTGGTATCGGAAACAATGCTCTGCTTGCTGGCTTTATCTAGATAATAAGTTTCAACAGCAAACATCCGCCCTTGTGACTTAATCTCCGGCGCATCATCCAATTGCGCGCGCAAGGCCAGCACATCCAACGTAGCAGACATCACCAGAATTTTGAGATCAGGTCGAAGTCCGCGTTGAACATCAAGACATAGTGCCAAGGCCAAATCGCCGTCGAGTGAACGCTCATGAAATTCATCGAAGATCACCAGCGCCGTATCTGCCAATTCTGGATCCGACTGAAGTCTGCGCGTCAGCATACCTTCGGTGACAACTTCGATGCGCGTTGCAGCTGAAACCTTACGCTCCATACGTACGGCATAGCCAACAGTCTGCCCCACTTTTTCGCCCAAAGTTTCGGCCATGCGTGAGGCCGCCGCGCGCGCCGCCAAACGCCGCGGCTCCAACATCACAATCTTTTTCCCAACAGTCCAAGCTTCAGCCAACAAAGCCAAAGGCACGCGCGTGGTTTTGCCAGCACCTGGTTCAGCCACCAGAATCGCGGAAGGCCGCGCAGCAAGCGCAGCCTTCAAATCTGGAATAACGTCATCGATAGGAAATTTCATAGCATCTCGTTAGCCCATGGCGGATCAGCGCCGGGGCGAGAAACTGTAACTGCGGCCGCCTTCATAGCATAAAATGCCGCCGCCTTCAGTGCTTCGTCGTCAATCGTGGCAAGAGCCGCTTTGTTCAAATGGCCGGCTTCACTGAGTGCAAACAGCAAACCCGCGGTAAATGTATCACCTGCGCCCACTGTGTCTGCCACTTTCACTTTCGGTGCCAAAGCTTCAAAGCCAAACCGCTTGGTATAAACCACACAGCCCTCACCACCTTTGGTGATGGCAATAATCTTTGCACCTTTTTTGAGCCAAGCCCGGGCTGCCTTTTCCAGATTGGTTGAACCCGTCATCCATTTCACATCTTCATCTGAAATCTTTACGATGTCACAAAGCGCAATCAGCCGGTTGAGACGCTGCAAATATTTCGCCTTATCTTTGATGAGTGTCGGGCGGATATTGGGGTCAAGCGAAATCACCCGCATCTTGGCCTCACTCTTCATCAATGCCTCGTAGGTTGAGCCGCAAGGCTCTGCGATCAGGCTGATCGAACCGAAATGTAATGTTGAGACGGCACGTGATAGTTTGGGTAAATCTGCTTTCAGCAACATGCGGCCGGCAGATGCGTCATCGATAAATGAATAAAGCGCGTGACCGTCAACCAACTTCACCATCGCCAAAGTGGTGTGCAACGGCTTGATGCGCAAAAACTGAGGTGACACGAGCGAAGCTTTAAGACCAGCGCGCAAATTGTCACCGAAGAAGTCGCTCGACATCCCTGCAAACAGCCCAACTTTGTGGCCCAAGCGCCCCAGTGCAATAGCGGTATTATAGACCGAGCCGCCGTTTACGGGCTGAAACGCATCCTCGCCATTAGCCAGCTTACGCGGCAGACAATCAATTAGGGCTTCACCGCAGCATACAATCATCTCACAATGCCTTCAGTACGTTTTGTCTGTTTAGTTGCAACTGTCATAACGGCGGTGTAAGCGTCCGCCAACTGAATTATGATGTACGCACCTCTTTTTGGAGTGACAACGTGGCAACTCGTACTGTTCAAGTAGAACCTTTTGACCTGGTTGTTTTTGGTGCGACGGGCGATCTCTCGCAACGCAAAATATTACCTGCGCTTTATCACCGCGATCAGCAGGAGCAATTGCCGCCAGAAGCGCGCCTTATCGGCACTTCGCGCCGGGCCATGAGTGACGATGAATTCCGCAGCTTTGCCCGTGCGGCAATCGAAAAATTTGTAGAACCCGAATTTCGGACGCCAGCAGTGGTAGATCGATTTATCGGACGCCTATCTTATGTCCAAGCCGAAGCCTCACAGGAAGATGGCTGGCCAATGCTAGAAAAAGCTTTGTCTTCAGGCAAAGATCACGCGCGCATATTCTATCTCGCAGTTGGACCAGATCTCTTTGGCCCAATCTGTGAACGCGTGGGCAGACACGGATTAGTTACGCCACTGTCGCGCGTAGTCGTGGAAAAGCCAGTGGGCAGGGATGGTGCCTCGGCTGATGCTTTAAATGACGCTATTGGCAAAGTTTTTCCTGAACCCTCAATTTACCGCATTGACCATTACCTTGGCAAAGAAACTGTGCAAAATCTCATGGCACTGCGCTTTGCCAATGCATTGTTTGAGCCGTTGTGGAACGGCAGCCACATTGATCATGTACAAATCACCGTTGCCGAAACCCTAGGCGTTGAAGGCCGCGCCGGATATTATGATACCTCAGGCGCTATCCGCGATATGGTGCAAAACCACATTCTGCAACTTGTTTGCCTTGTGGCGATGGAGCCTCCGTCTTCCATGGAAGCTGATGCGGTGCGCGATGAAAAGTTGAAGGTTTTGAAATCATTAAAACCTCTCACCAACACAGACCTTGAGAACCACGTTGTGCGCGGACAATATGGAGCAGGCTCATCCGCAGAAGGTGCAGTGAATAGTTATCTCTCGGATCTGGGAAACTCTGATTCAAAAACCGAAACCTTCGTGGCGTTGAAAGCAGAGATTGGCAATTGGCGCTGGAGCAATGTACCATTTTACTTGCGCACAGGTAAACGCCTTCCACAACGCAGTTCGGAAATCGTAATTCAGTTTAAGAATGTGCCGTACAATGTGTTTATGCAAACGACAGGGCATCTCCAGCCAAACCGACTTGTCATCCGCTTGCAACCGGACGAGGGCGTGAAGCTCTGGCTTTCTGTCAAAGAACCAGGCCCAGGCAGCTTGCGCTTTAAATATGTGCCTTTAGATATGAATTTCGCTGAAGCCTTCACCAAGCGCCAACCCGAAGCCTATGAGCGCCTTATCATGGATGTGGTGCGCGGCGATCAAACCCTGTTCATGCGCCGCGATGAAGTAGCAGCCGCCTGGCGCTTCATTGATCCGATTCTGGATTACTGGAAAGAAAATGTTGACGACCTCAAACTCTATCAATCAGGAACTTGGGGCCCAACGGCAGCTGTTGCATTGATCGAGCGCGATGGCCGCACTTGGTATGAAGCACCACAACAGTGATTGTGACGCGCAATAGTTTTTCTACAGCTGAAAGTCTGGCGCAGCGCTTAAGCGTTAATGTGGGCAGCAGTTTGCGCCAAGCGATTGCCGGAAGTGGCAAGGCCGTCCTTGCGGTTTCTGGTGGAACCACACCGCAGAAGTTTTTCGAGCATTTATCGCAGCAGAAAATAAATTGGTCGCAAGTTACCATCACGTTGATTGATGAGCGGCAAGTGGATGAAACATCACCGCGCTCCAATGCAGCTCTCGTAAAGGCTGTATTGATGCAAAATGAAGCCGCTGCAGCCTTTTTTGTGCCGCTATATCAAAATCCTGCTGCAGCTGATTTACCAAACTTTGACGTGGCTATTCTAGGCATGGGCAATGATGGCCACACGGCCTCTTTCTTTCCGGGCGGGGATACTTTAGGCCAAGCCCTGTCAGACTCTGCTCCGCCTCTGTTGGCTATTTCAGCTCCCGGCGCAGGTGAGCCACGCATTACTTTTTCATTGCAAAAAATTCTCAACAGTCGTGAAATTATTCTCCACATTCAAGGGGCTGACAAAGCCGCAACGCTAGAAAAAGCCTTGGGCCAAGGCGATGTTTTAGAAATGCCAGTGCGCGCTGTGTTGCGGTCGTCCAAACAAGTTGAAGTTTACTGGTGTCCGTGAGGTCCTAAATGTCTGTACAAAAATCCATTGCGTCCGTCACTGAAGCCATCACCAATCGTTCCGTTGAACGCCGCGCGCGTTATCTCGCTAAAATCGCCAAGGCCTTTGATGAAAAGCCTAAGCGCAAGTCCCTCGGCTGCGCCAATTTTGCGCATGGCTTTGCAGCTTGTGAGCCTCATGATAAAGCCCAACTGCGCTCTGGTGATGGACCAAACCTCGGCATTATCACCAGCTTCAATGATATGCTTTCAGCCCATCAGCCCTTTGAGCGCTATCCCGATCTCATTCGTGCAGCAGCGCGTGAAGTGGGCGGCACGGCGCAGGTGGCAGGTGGGGTGCCAGCCATGTGTGATGGTGTCACTCAAGGTGAAATCGGCATGGAACTTTCATTGTTTTCGCGCGACATCATCGCCATGTCCACCGCAGTTGCCCTCTCGCATCAAATGTTTGATGCCGCAGTCTATCTCGGAGTCTGTGACAAAATTGTGCCAGGCCTTATCATTGGCGCTTTGACCTTTGGTCACTTGCCCTCTGTTTTCATTCCGGCAGGGCCGATGACAACCGGCCTCTCAAATGATGAAAAATCGAAAACCCGTATGCTCTATGCGCAAGGCAAAGTGGGTCGCGCTGAATTGCTGGAGGCAGAGGCGCAGGCCTATCACGGGCCGGGTACTTGCACATTTTATGGCACGGCCAATTCCAACCAGATGCTGATGGAGATTATGGGTCTGCATCTGCCGGGTACAACTTTCGTAAACCCCGGCACTGCCTTGCGTGATGAAATCACTAAGGCTTCGGCCAAGCAGGCATTGTCTATTTCGACACTTGGTAATCGCTACACACCTATCGGCAAAATCTATGACGAGAAGGCCGTGGTGAACGGCGTTGTGGGCCTGCTGGCCACGGGTGGCTCAACCAACCATACCATGCATCTCATTGCCATGGCTGCCGCTGCGGGTATTCATCTCACCTGGGATGACATTGCTGATTTGAGTGCCGCCGTGCCACTGCTCACCCGCATTTATCCCAATGGCAAAGCCGATGTAAACCACTTCCACGCTGCTGGCGGCATGGGTGTTCTGATCGGCGGCCTATTAAATGCCGGCCTGCTGCATGAAGATGTGCACACCATTATGGGGCAAGGACTTTCGGCTTACGTGAATGAGCCAACCCTCAAAGATGGGGAACTCACCTGGAAGCCAGCTGAGCAAAAATCACGAGACATTACTGTTCTTCGCGGGCCGGAAGATCCATTCCAAACCACAGGTGGCCTTAACGTTCTTGAAGGCCCGTTGGGTCGCGCTGTCATTAAGTCGTCCTCGATTCCTGCAGACCGCTATGTGATCGAAGCGCCAGCACGTGTATTCCATTCGCAGGAAGAATTGTCCGACGCCTTCAAACGTGGAGAGTTGCATAAAGACGTGGTGGCCGTGGTGCGTTTCCAAGGCCCCAAGGCCAACGGCATGCCGGAGCTTCACCGCATGACACCACCGCTGGCCGTGTTGCAAGATTTGGGCTTTCGCGTGGCGCTTATCACCGATGGGCGCATGTCTGGTGCTTCAGGCAAAATTCCCGCGGCTATTCATATAACCCCTGAGGCGGCAGATGGCGGCCCCATTGCCAAGCTGTGCGATGGGGACATAATTCGACTTGATGTGAGCAAAGGCACGCTGAAGGTTTTAGTGGATGCCAAAGAATTTGCTGCAAGGCCTTTGGCACAGAAAGATTTAAGCGCTAGCCAGCTAGGTGTGGGGCGTGAACTTTTCGGATCGTTCCGCCAGTTGGTGGGTGCGGCAGATCACGGTGCAACGATATTTGGGATAAATTGAAATGACAAAGAACCCGCAAAAAGGCCTTGAAACCGCATTGCTCAAAGCACCCATCGTTCCGGTGATGGTGATTGAAAATCTGAAAGATGCTGTACCATTGGCGCGCGCCTTGGTGAAGGGCGGCTTGCCGGTTCTGGAAATAACGCTGCGCACAGCCGCGGCCCTCGAATGTATCAAGGCTATTGTGAGTGAAGTGGAAGGTGCCATTGTTGGTTCCGGCACGGTATTGGATGTCAAACAGCTCAAGGCCTCCGAGAAAGCGGGCTGCGTTTTTGCCGTTTCACCAGGCTGCACTGACAAGATTTTAAAAGCCGCCAAAGACCAAAAGATTTCACTTCTGCCCGGCTCAGCAACTGCAAGTGAAGCCATGAAACTTTTGGAACATGGTTACGGCTTGCAGAAGTTCTTCCCGGCCGAACAGTCAGGCGGCGCGTCTTATCTCGCCAGCCTTTCATCGCCCTTGCCGCAGATTAAATTTTGCCCCACAGGCGGCATCACACCAGCTTTGGCACCATCGTATTTTAAGCTACCAAATGTGATCACATTGGGAGGTTCATGGATGGCCCCTAAGGCGTTGGTGGCTGAAGGCAAGTGGGAAGAGATTGAGCGTTTGGCGCGTGAGGCAGCTGCTCTGCGTCAGCGCTGACTAGTGCAAACTCGTCGGCACCAATTCATGTTCCTCAGCATTCCCAATCGCAGCTTCGCGTGATTGGGAAATAGAAATCGGCTCACCACTTGCCCCAAATAGGGCAAAGAGCATACCTTCAGGGCCTGCTACGACGGGTTGACCCAACATGCGTGAGGCATCTTCCGCTGCAATCGGCTTTACATAGGCGAGAAGGCCTGCGCCAATGGCCTGCAGCTGTTCTGGGCTGACTTGGGTGGGATGTTTCTGTTCCATACAAAACAGATGGGAGGCTTTGTAAATATTTCAAGGGACGATATGCTGCCCTTGTCTTGCCAAAGTCTTGAATTTGGCGTCAATTGTTCCTCAAGGCTTGATCGGCCGGTTAAAAAATCAAGGAGTGTCAAACATGATCAAATCATTACTTTCGGCTGCTGCAATTTCCACGTTGATGATTTCCGCTGCTTTTGCAGACGGTAAGGGCCCGGCGATCGTTTTCGACATTGGGGGCAAATTCGACAAGTCTTTCAATGAGTCAATGTTCAACGGCGCTGAGAAATTCAAGAAAGAATCAGGCACAGATTACGGCCAGTTCGAAATCGCCAATGAAGCACAGCGCGAACAAGCCATCCGCAACTTTGCTGATAAAGGCTATTCACCCATCATTGCTGCTGGCTTTGCTCAGGCCGATGCTGTTACTAAAGTCGCTAAAGACTTCCCCGGCACCAAATTCGCGATTGTTGACGCGGTTGTTGATCTTCCAAACGTTGAATCCATCGTGTTCAAGGAACAAGAGGGTTCTTACTTGGTTGGTATAATGGCCGCCAAGGCTTCCAAATCCGGCACCGTGGGCTTCGTCGGTGGCATGGATATTCCTCTGATCCGCCGTTTTGGCTGTGGTTATGTGCAGGGCGTTAAGTCCGTGAACAAGGATGATAAAGTTTCGCAGAATATGGTGGGTGACACTGGTGCCGCTTGGAACGATCCAGTGAAGGCCGGTGAAATCACCAAGGGCCAAATGGCCAAGGGCGCTGACGTGGTTTATGCAGCAGCTGGTGGCTCAGGCCTCGGCGTGCTCCAGGCCATGGCTGACGCAAAGAAACTTTCCATCGGCGTTGATGCCAACCAGAACTATGTGCATCCAGGCTCAGTGCTCACTTCCATGGTGAAGCATGTGGACGTTGCCGTTTATAACACCATGAAGGCTGGTGACGCTGGCTTCCAACCAGGCGTTCATGCCTTGGGTCTGAAAGAGGGCGGCGTTGATTACGCCATGGATGATAACAACAAGGCTCTCGTGTCAGATGACATGAAGAAAGCCGTTGAAACGGCCAAGGCTGACATCATTTCGGGCAAAACCGAAGTGCATGACTATATGGCCGACAGCAAGTGCCCAGTTGAGTAACTGACGTAGTGATTGCGCCTCGCCCATTGTGGCCCGCGTTGCGGGAATCTTTGGGGGAGGCGTTTTTATTTTTCCTCATCTAACGGCGCTGAACCGCGGCATGACCCCAGCCATTGAACTCATCAACATCGACAAACGCTTTGGCGCGGTGCACGCCAATAACAATGTCTCAATTGCCATTGCCGCAGGCACGATCCACGGCATCATCGGTGAGAATGGCGCGGGCAAATCCACTTTAATGTCGATCCTTTTCGGCTTTTATCAAGCCGACAAAGGGGAATGCCGACTTCGCGGTAAACCAGAAAAAATAAAATCCTCCACCGATGCAATCGCTTTGGGCATAGGAATGGTGCATCAACATTTCATGTTGGTGGAGCCATTCACGGTTCTTGAAAATATTATTCTGGGTGCGGAAGGCGGTGCTTTGATCGGCCCTGCACTGGATAAAGCCCGTGCCGCGCTCAAGCATTTGGCCGATGAATACGAATTGGATGTTGATCCTGACGCGATCGTGGGTGAACTTCCAGTGGGTCTGCAACAGCGGGTGGAGATATTAAAGGCACTTTATAAAGGTGCTGAAGTTTTGATTCTTGATGAACCCACAGGCGTTTTAACACCGGCAGAAGCCGATCATCTTTTCCGCATTTTGAAACAGCTGCGTGACCAAGGCAAAACCATCATCCTCATCACTCACAAGCTGCGCGAGATCATGGCGATCACCGACCGCGTTTCGGTGATGCGGCGCGGCGAAGTGGTGGCAGAATTTGATACTTCCAAAACCAATGTTGGTGAACTGGCCGAGGCCATGGTGGGCAGGCGCGTGTTGCTGCGTGTTGAAAAGACCAGAGCCAAACCGGGCAACGTGGTTTTGGATGTGCGACACTTAACTTGGCGCGATAAAAAAAACATTGCGCGGGTGGATGATGTTTCATTCACGGTCCGCAAAGGTGAGATTGTTGGCATCGCAGGTGTTTCGGGCAACGGCCAATCAGAATTATTGGATGTGATTACAGGCATCGCGAAGGCCAGCTCTGGTGAGGTAATTTTCAAAGATCAACCAGTTGGTATCAAAGATAGCCCGGCTGAATTGCGCAAGCGCGGGCTTGCCCATGTGCCGGAAGATCGGCACCACCGTGGGCTTATCTCAACTTTCACCGCTGCCGAAAGCGCCATCCTTGGCTATCAATCAAACCCGGCCTTGGGCAAAGGCTTCCGCTTGAACCGTGATGCAGTGGTGGCACAATCATTGAAGCAAATGCAGGAATTTGATGTGCGCCCCGCTGATCCACATTTAAAGAGCGCTAAATTTTCTGGCGGTAATCAGCAAAAGATCATTCTTGCGCGTGAGATTGGCTCCAATCCTGATCTGTTGATTGTGGGTCAACCAACGCGCGGTGTTGATATTGGCGCTATTGAGTTCATTCACCGCCGCCTCATTGAACTGCGCGATCAGGGCAAGGCAATATTGCTTGTATCTGTGGAGTTGGATGAAATCCGCTCTTTGTCGGACCGCATATTGGTGATGTTTGCGGGCCGCGTGATGGGTGAGCGGCCGCCATCGGCCGATGAGCGAGAGCTTGGCTTGCTCATGGCCGGTGTTGGAAAGGAAGCGGCATGAGCACGCGCTCAGACCTTCCCGCTTGGGTCGATATAGGCCTAATCCCGGCGCTTAATCTGGTGATTGCCTTTATCATGGCGGGCCTGGTGGTTTTAATCATCGGTGAAAACCCAATCAAGGCTTTGACTATTTTATTGGGTGAACCGCTGTTTAGTCTACAGGGTTGGTGCAACATTCTTTATTACGCCACCAATTTTATTTTCACCGGTCTTTGTGTTTCAGTGGCATTTCATGCTGGCCTGTTCAACATTGGCGGTGAGGGCCAAGCCTATGTGGCAGGTCTAGGCGCTGCAACACCGGGCCTAATCCTCGGCGGCGCGTTGGCTTCAATTTTGCCCAACACTTTATCTCAACCCATCACGCTTCTTATTTGCCTTGTTGGTAGTTTCATTGTGGGTGGATTGTGGGGGCTTTTCCCCGGCTATTTACAGGCCAAGCGGGGCAGCCACATTGTCATCACTACCATCATGCTGAATTTTATCGCCGCCAGCCTGATGCAATATATGATCAACCGGGTTTTTCGCCCCACTGGCAATCAAGCGGTTGAAAGCCGCGCGATCAATGATGCTTATATTTGGAACTTGCGCGAAATTGGCAACATTTTTGGTGCGAAGCTTCCTTCAACGCCTTTAACACCTGTCATTTTTATCGCATTGCTAGCCGCGTTTGCAGTTTGGTATCTGCTGTGGCGCACCAAGCTTGGTTATGAAATACGCACTGTTGGTGCCAACCAAGAAGCGGCGATCTACGCTGGTATAAGCCCACCGCGCATCATCATGATCACTATGATGATCTCAGGCGGGCTGGCTGGGCTATTGGCCTTCCATGAAGTGTTAGGGCCACAGCACAAATTGCTTTTGGAATATGTGCAAGGCGCAGGGTTTGTTGGCATCGCAGTGGCCCTCATGGGCCGCTCGCATCCCGTGGGTATCGTGTTGGCAGCACTACTGTTTGGCTTACTCTCCGAAGGAGGCACACAGCTTTCATTTGAGATCCAATCAATCTCAAAAGATCTTGTGGTGGTGATCCAAGGCCTCGTTGTTTTGTTTATGGGCGCACTTGAACAGGCCTTTCACCCTCTGCTGCAAAAATTTTTCAGGCAGGAGAGTTAGATGGAATTTGCTCTTTTACCGGAGATACTCAGTTCCACGGTTCGCATGTCTGTGCCACTCATTTTGGCTTGTATTGCAGGCCTGTGGAGTGAAAGGTCAGGCGTTGTTGATATTGGCCTTGAAGGCAAAATGCTGGCGGGTGCTTTCAGCGCCGCTGCCGCCGCAAGTTATTTTCACTCTGCTTGGATTGGATTGTTGCTGGCCATTCTGGTCTGCATCATGTTCTCATTGGTGCATGGCTATGCCTCCATCACTCAGCGCGGTAATCAGGTTGTCTCAGGCGTGGCCATCAACATGCTGGCGGCGGGCTTGACGGTGGTGATTGGCAATTCTTGGTACAAGCAAGGTGGGCGCACACCACAACTGGATGACGCTTCACGGTTTTTGCCGATCAATTTTCCGGGGCGTGATGCTTTGTTTGAAATGGACGGCGTTGGACCAATTGCAAGGATCTTTTTGGATCATTCTGTATTGGCTTTTATCGCCTTTGCGCTGGTGCCGCTTTCAGCTTGGGCTTTGGCCAAAACAAGATTCGGGTTGCGCTTAAGGGCCGTAGGTGAAAACCCACAGGCGGTGGACACAGCAGGCATTTCGGTGGCGCGACTTCGCTATCAAGCGGTGATTATTGCAGGCGTGCTTTGCGGCATTGCCGGAGCCTATCTTTCTACAGCACTTCAAACCAGTTTTGTGCGCGATATGTCAGCAGGTCGAGGTTTCCTGGCGTTGACGGCACTGATCTTTGCCAATTGGCGCGCTTGGCCAGCACTTGGCGCCTGCCTGTTATTTGGTTTCTTGCAAGCAGTTGCCAATTTCATGCAAGGCTTTCATCTATTCGGCGTGGAAATTCCGGTTCAGGTGTTCAACGCGCTGCCTTACATCATGACGATTGTTTTGCTGGCAGGCTTCATCGGTAAATCGGTGCCTCCGAAAGCTTCGGGCACGCCTTACAGCAAGGATCGCTGAGATGCAGGATTTGATCAAAGCAGCCATGGCCGCACGCGCTAAATCCCATGCTCCCTATTCAAAATTTTATGTGGGTGCTGCTATGCGCGACGAGCGCGGCCAAGTGCATGCGGGCTGTAACATTGAAAACGCGGCTTATCCCCAAGGATGGTGTGCGGAATGCTCGGCCATCGCGCATTTGGTAATGAGCGGAGCCATGCAGATCACTGAAGTTGCCGTGCTGGGCAATGGTGACGTGCTGTGTACACCTTGTGGTGGTTGCCGCCAAAAAATCCGCGAATTTGCTGCGGGCCATGTGAAGATTCACTGCTGCACAGAAGCGGGCGTTCTGCTCAAGAGTTTCACACTGGATGAATTGCTGCCTGCTTCTTTCGGGCCGGAGAATTTGAAATGACCACTTTGAAATCACGGCTCGGTTCCCATCACCCCAAATATGCAATTATTCTTGGCTCGGCTCTAGGTTCGGTGATTGAGGCAGTGGAAAACGGGGTAGATATTCCGTACACGGATCTTTCTGGTTTTCCCGTACCAAAAATTTCTGGTCACGCTGGCAAAGTTGTTCTGGGGAAGCTAGGAGGTGTTGAAGTCGCCGTTCTTGCCGGCCGCGCCCATGCCTATGAAGATGGCAATTCCGCTGTCATGCGCCCAGCGCTGGAGCAACTCAAAGAAGCGGGCATCGAAGTGCTGATCCTCACCAATGCCGCGGGCTCACTCAAGGCATCGATGAAGCCTGGCTCATTGATGTTGTTGACCGATCATATCAACTGCGCTGGCATGAACCCACTCATCGGCCAACATGGCGATGAGAATTTTGTGTCCATGACTAATGCTTATGATGCAGGCCTGCGCAAATCCTTGGTAGCAGCTGCAACGAAAGAGAAAATCCTTGTAAAACAGGGGGTTTATTGCTGGTATTCTGGCCCGTCATTTGAAACACCCGCTGAAATCCGAATGATGCAAATCATTGGCGGTACGGCGGTGGGCATGTCCACCGCGCCTGAAACGATTTTGGCAAGGCGATTAGGCATGAAAGTTGCGGCGATTTCAACCATCACCAATCTTGCCGCTGGCATCAAAGGTGCATCGCCCAGTCATGAAGAAACCAAACGCGAAGGTGCCAAGGCCACGGTAAATATGAAACGCCTGCTCATCCGCTTTTTTAAGGAACTCAAATAGTGTTGCCCCAAGAAGTTATTCGCCGCAAGCGCGATGGCAACGCACTTTCGACAGACGACGTGAGAGAATTCATCAGTGGGCTAACGAATGGTAGCGTTTCTGAAGGCCAAGTTGCGGCCTTTGCAATGGCGGTATTTTTTAAGGGCATGAGTGCTGATGAGGCGGTCGGCCTCACACTGGCCATGCGCGATTCCGGCACGGTGCTGAAATGGGATTTACCAGGGCCGATCGTGGACAAGCATTCCACTGGCGGCATTGGAGATAATGTCTCGTTGATGCTGGCACCGATGTTGGCCGCCTGTGGTTGCTTTGTTCCCATGATTTCCGGTCGCGGCCTAGGCCACACCGGTGGCACATTAGATAAATTGGATTCCATTCAAGGCTATAACACCGCGCCAGACAATGCGCTTTTCACTAAAGTAGTGCGCGATGTGGGCTGTGCCATCATTGGGCAAACAGCAGATTTAGCGCCCGCTGACAAACGGCTTTATGGCATCCGCGATGTGACTGCTACAGTTGAGAGTGTGCCGTTGATCACGGCTTCGATCCTGTCCAAGAAGCTCTCCGCAGGTCTGCAACATCTGGTGATGGATGTGAAATGTGGTAGTGGCGCTTTTATGCAAAAGCGTGAAGACGCCGAGATGCTGGCGCATTCATTGGTCAGCGTGGCCAATGGAGCGGGGCTTAAAACTACGGCGCTGATTACCGATATGGATGAGCCTTTGGCTAATTGTGCAGGCAATGCGCTTGAAGTTTTACATGCGGTGCGCTTCCTCAAAAATGAATTGACGCATTCACGAGCGCATGAAGTAACACTGTATCTCGGTAGTGAATTATTGCTCAGCACAGGAATTGCTGGAACGGGTGCAGATGCCCGCAAGAAACTTGAGGTATCGCTGTCCTCTGGTCGTGCTGCCGCAATATTTGGCGATATGGTGGTGGCACTTGGTGGTCCGTCAAATTTTATGCAAAAGCCTGAAAAGCACGTAGCCGCTGCCGCCATCGTCAAACCGGTTTACGCGGACCAGCGCGGAAATATTCGCGCCATTGCAACGCGTGATCTTGGGCTTGCGGTGATTGAACTGGGCGGCGGACGCAGGCGAGCCGATGACAAGATCAATCACGCCGTTGGCCTTTCCAATCTGCTTGGGAAAAATGCAAATGCTGATCATCACACGCCATTGGCAATGATTCATGCCGCAGATGAAGCAAGTTTTGCGCGCGCCGAAAAAATTATAAAATCAGCTTACATTATTGGTGAGCTAAGCGAGGAGCTTCCGCCCATTTTGGAGAGGCTCACCGCATGAGCCGCGTGTTTCTGTTCATCATGGATGGATTTGGCCTTGGCTATGCACCTGATGCAGCAGCTTTCGGTGATGAGGGGGCTAATACTTTTGGCCATGTGTGGAGAGAAGCCCAACCAAATATTCCCAATCTCGCAAGACTGGGCATCGGTAAAGCCGCTGCGATTGCCGGTGGCAGCAACCCATTTCCTAATGCAAAAATCATCGCCAGCTATGGCGCGGCGACTGAGATTTCAAAAGGCAAAGACACAATAACTGGTCATTGGGAAATCGCTGGTGTGCCGTTGGAAAAAGATTGGGGTTATTTCCCCACCACGATACCAGCGTTCCCTCAAGCTCTAATGGATGAGCTGATTGAGCAGGCCAAATTGTCCGGATTGCTTTGCATGGGCCATGCTTCAGGCACACACGTTATTGAGAAATTCGGCGAAGAACATTTACTTACAGGCAAGCCGATTATTTATACAAGCGTTGATAGTGTTATCCAAATTGCTGCCCATGAAACTTATTTTGGATTGCAGCGGCTCTATGAGGTGTGCGCCATTGCGCGTGAACTTTCTTATGCGCTCAACATCGGTCGCGTAATCGCCAGACCCTTTGTTGGTGAGACTGCCAAAACATTTGAGCGCACCGGAAATCGCAAAGATTATTCTGTGCTACCAGCGCAACCCACTTTGCTGAACGCACTTTTATCAGCGGGCCGCGATGTGTGCAGTATCGGCAAGATTGGAGACATCTACGCCCACTCCGGCACGGGGCGTGAAATAAAAGTCTCGGGCATGGATGCGCTCCAGACCACCACTTTAAGCGAAATGACAAAGTTGGAAGTAGGTGGCTTCCTTATGGTGAATTTTGTCAACTTTGATACGGATTTTGGCCATCGCCGCGATGTCACTGGCTATGCGAAATTGCTAGAGAGTTTTGACCGGTGGTTGGGTAAGTCGCTCAGCCTGGTGGGCCCCCAAGACCATCTCTTCATCGCCGCCGATCACGGCAATGATCCAACCTTTAAGGGCACCGATCATACCAGAGAGCGGGTTCCCATTCTGTGGTTTTCACCTAGCGTAACCCCCAAAAACATTGGTTTGCGAAATTCGTTCGCTGACATTGGCCAATGCATTGCGGAGCTGCTCGGTGTGGGGCCCTTGAACTCTGGTGTTGCGTTTTAATCTTGTGTTCTTCTGCTTTGCCGCAGCCTACAAAATGAAAGACGGCTCAGTTGGCCTCATCATTTATAAGATGGTCAAAGACGGATCGATGGATGGCGTCTGGACACTAACAGGTATGAATGGCGCGGGTACTGAAGCCCTCACGCCTGAAAACTAATTTTCTTTCTTCAATACCGCGCGCAACACATCGCCTACGCCAATTCCGCCCACAAAAGTTTGATCTTCATTGAACAGTGCAACGGGGGCGGTCTCAGATTGGTGCATGGCCAACATCACGGTTTTCAGTGAGGTGCTGGGCGTTGCCCAAAAGACAGGTTTGGCTTTGTCTGAGCGCAGTTGCTCTGCCTCGTTACATGCCAACCACTGCGCTTTCACCCCATCACGTTCAACAGTTGTGACACGGTTATCTGGTCCCAATCTAAAACGTGTTGTTTTAGCGCGGTCGAGCCATATCCAACCGCGCGCATCGCGCTCCAACTCATGCAAACCCCGCATCACATTCCATGCGGTGAGTACGGATAAGGGATTCACATTGGCCACAAATTCTTTCACGTAAGCAGTGGCCGGCCGCAGCACGATATCTTCAGGCTTGCCGGATTGCACGATGCGCCCTCCATCCATAATTGAAATGGTGTTGCCAAGTTTAAGCGCTTCTTCCAGATCATGGCTGACGAAGATGATGGTTTTCTTCAAGGTTCTTTGTAGTTGCAAAAGTTCATCCTGCAACTTGGCGCGGATCAAAGGATCAAGTGCTGAAAACGGCTCATCCATTAGCAAAATAGGCGCTTCCGTTGCAAAGGCACGCGCCAGACCCACGCGTTGCTGCATGCCGCCAGAAAGTTCATGAGCATATTTATTCGCCCATTGTTCAAGTCCCACCAGCTTCAGTTGCTTATCAACGCGGGCCTTGAGGGCTGCTTCTGGAACACCAGCCAATTCCAATCCAAAACCGATATTTTCAGCCACGCTGCGCCACGGCAGCAATCCAAATTGCTGAAACACCATGGCAATGTTTTTTTGGCGAAGGCCACGTAAGACTTTCTTGCTGCAAGTGCCCACATCCACCATGCCCGTTCCATCGAACACTTCAATGGAACCGCGAGTAATTTTATTAAGGCCATTTACGCCGCGCAGCAGGGTCGATTTTCCAGAACCGGAAAGTCCCATCAAAACGCCGATTTCACCCGCCTTCACATCAAGTGAACTGTTGGCGCAGCCCAGAACCACGTTGGTCTTGTGTAAAATAATGCCGCGTTCTGCACCGCTATCAAGCAGCTTTAATGCTGCCGTTTGGTTGCGCCCAAAAAGAATATCAACATTCTTGAATGAAACTGCTGTGTTCAATGGCTCACCGCGCCTTTTACGTGGGTGACACGGTGAAGCATTAAAGCCAAAAAAACGATGCAAGTTCCAGCTTCAACACCAAGCGGAATATTGAACTGGTTCAACCCGCGCACCACTTGGCTGCCCAAGCCATTGGCACCAATCAATCCAGCAATAACCACCATAGACAGAGCCAGCATGATGCACTCCGTCACGCCGGCCATTACAGTTGGAAGGGCCGCAGGTAGCTCCACTTTCCACAAAAGTTGCCGTGGGTTGGCGCCAAATGCGAGGCCCGCTTCCACCATCGCGCGCGGCACTGACGTGATACCAAGATGCGTCATGCGAATGGCAGCGGGGGCCGCGAAAATGACTGTCACCAAAAGCCCTGACGGCGCGCCAAGGCCAAATAGAATAAGGGCAGGGATAAGATAAACATAAGTCGGCATCGTCTGCATCAAATCCAATAGCGGGCTTAAAAACCGCCAGAAGCCAGGGCGATGCGCGGCGAAAATTCCCAAGGGCACTCCTATCGCCACTGCGGCAGCCGTGGATGAGGTGACCAAAACCAGCGTTTGCATAGTCTCCTTCCACTCACCCTGATTGAGCATGAAGGCAAAGCCCAGAAACACGGCCAACGCCACTCGCCATGACTTTTGGATGAAATATGCACCCACGGCAAAACCGATAATCAGCAGCAAAGGCGGAATTTGCAGTAAAAACCAGACGAGATCGTCCAGCACAACGCCCATGCCGCTTGAAATACCACGGAAGAACCAATCAAAGTTCGCAGTGAAATAATTGAAGAAAATCTTGCCCCATGCGCCCCAGGGGATTTTAGGAATGAAGGATAAATTAAAAATTTGATCCATGGGTTGTTCCCAAATGTTTATGTGATCAAGTATTGCATTTGTCGAAGGCCCCCGCCATAAAAAAGCGGGCCTTGCTGCCCGCTTTTGTTAATAAGGGCGTTTGGCGGCCATTATTTCATGAATACAGCCTTCACGGCATCAAGGGCTGGGCCTTTGCCGTCAAAGGTGGTCACGCCATCAAGCCATGGCTTCAACAGATCAGGGTGGGCTTTCACATAGGCGATCGCCGCCACTTTAGCATCGACACTCTTGTTGAGAATCTGATCCATCATTTCATTTTCCATGCCCACATCAAACTTCAGCTGCTTGACCAGCTTGCCGACATTTGGACACTCGGCCACATAGCCCTTGCGCACGGTGGAATTGACCACGGCGGCACCCATGTTTGGTCCAAACAGATCATCACCACCTGTTAGATATTTCATTTTGAATGTTGTGTTCATCGGATGGGGTGCCCAACCTAGGAACACAACATCTTCCTTGTTTTGATAATCCTTGGCCACTTCTGATAGCATGCCCGCCTCAGAACTTTCGATGAGTTCAAAGCCAGCCAGGTTGTACTTTGGATCTTTGATCATATCCAAGATGTGGCGGTTGCCATCATTGCCAGATTCAATACCGATGAACTTGCCCTTCAAACTATCTTTAAATTTGGCAATGTCTTTGAAGTCTTTCAGGCCTTTGTTCCAAGTATATTCGGGCACCGCCAAAGTGTAAAATGCACCCGTCGGAAGATTTGCACCAACAACTTCAACTGAACCATCTGCCGCATAGTCTTTGATGTCGGCTGCCATGGAAGGCATCCAATTGCCAAGGAATACGTCGATGTCTTTGGTTTTCATCGAAGCGAAAGTCACTGGAACTTCCAAAAGTTTAATGTCGCTTTTATAGCCCATGGCATCAAGCATAGCGCCAGTGAGCGCTGTCGTAGCGGTCACATCCGTCCAGCCGATGTCTGACATCTTTACGGTCTGGCATGTTGCCGCGTCGCTTGCTCGCGCGCTGGCGGCAAGGCCAAAGAAACTGGCGCTCAAAGCCAAAGAGGCAAGGGCGGCTGATAATATTTTTGTCATGGTCAATTCTCCCTGTTGAAGAACTTCCACTATTGCGCTTTTTGGGCCACATCGCAAGTTTCCTTGGCATCAGAAAACTTTACAATTCTGTGCCCCTGCGACACATTGTGCAAAATAACTTTGGGAGCGAGCGATGGATCGAGTGAAATGGGGCGTCATATCAACGGCCGACATCGGCGTGGCCAAGGTTTTGCCCGGGATGTTGAAGAGCGATGAGATTGAAATTGTGGCCATCTCTTCGCGGAATCTGAAATCCGCACAAAGCTGGGCCTCCAAGCTGGGTATCAAAAAAGCCTATGGCTCTTATGAAGAGATGTTGGCCGACCCGGAAATTGAATGCGTTTACAATCCGCTGCCCAACCACTTGCACGTTCCGCTCACCTTGGCCGCCGCTAAACACGGCAAGCATGTGCTGTGTGAAAAACCAATTGCGATCACCGCCAAAGAGGCCATGAAACTTAAGAAAATACCACGCAAAATTCACATTTCTGAAGCCTTCATGGTGCGCCATGCATTGCAATGGCTTGATGCCAAGCGCCGGGTCGAGGCTGGTGAGATTGGTGAAGTACGCGCCATTCAGGCATTGTTTTCATATTTCAACGCCGATCCAAAAAACGTGCGCAATGATGCCAAGATCGGTGGCGGTGGTCTGCTGGATATTGGTTGTTACCCGATTACAATTTCGCGCTTTATTTTTAGTGATGAACCAAAGCGTGTCGCGTCCACAATTGACCGCGACACTAAATTCAAAACTGATCGTCTCATTGGAGGGCTTGCGGATTTCGGCAAAGGGCGCCATCTCAGCTTTACCATTTCAACTCAATTGGCGAATTATCAGCGCGTGAACATTATGGGCACCAAGGGTCGCATCGAAGTGGAGATTCCTTTCAATGCGCCGCCAGACCAGCCCAATAGAATCTTTGTGCAAGGCAGTGAGATGAATGTGGGTCATTGGCGTGAATATCCAATCAGCGATCAGTATCAGTTACAGGCTGAAGCCTTTGGGAGAGCCGTGCGCTCTGGCCAAAAACAGAAATGGGGCGTGGAAGACGCGATCAAGAATATGAAAGTGATCGACGCGTTCTTTAAGGCAGGCAAGTCCGGTAAGTGGGAAAAGGTCTAAGCAAGTCGCGCGAAAGGGAACTTAAAAATTCGTTCTTGCCCGATCATCCAAGCTTGAGTTTCATCTTGCTTGAACAGCCTTTCATAGGGCTTGGCGAAGACCGAAAGCGCTCCCGTATACGCCCCAAAGGCCGGCATAATCAGGCGACGATCGTCCGCGATAAAGCATTTTGCTGAAACGCGCCGTCCACGTTGTGTGACAGCACAGCCCGGATGTAGATGGCCGCAGATTTCGAGTTCGTCTTTGCGCAACCGCGCTGGCTCATGGCGCAGTATTATTGGCCCCAACAAAATATGATCGGCCGCATGACCAGTAAGATTGCGTGGTGGCGAGGGATCGTGATTGCCACAAATCCAAAAACATTCATACGATTTCGAAAGCCCCTGCAAACGCAGCATTAGCTCAGACTCAACGCGCGCTTCGCCTTCATCATCATGAAAACTATCGCCGAGAAAAATCAGCCGGTGTGGCGCAAGGCGAACAATCACCTGTTCTAACATTGCGATGGTGATGGATGTATCAAATGGCGGCACACGAATGCCGCGCCTTGCTAACGAGCTGCCTTGCTCTAAATGTAAATCGGAAATGATAAGGGCGTTCATATCCGGAACATGCAATGCGCCTGAAAGATCAGGCCGCAGTTCCAGCCCGCCCAACATAATTTTATGGCGCTCAGGCAAGACGGCTGCTTTCGGCTGCAAGTTCAGCTTCGGCTTCGGCGAGAAGGGCATCATGGGCTTCTCCTTGAATCGATTCGCGCCCAATCTCAAGTAGCACAGGAAACGCCAGCGGCGACACGCGCTCCAGCGCCCGGTGCAGAATATGGCCTTTGATGCGTTTTAACATTACTCCTAATCGCTCCACGTTGATGAGACCGTCAGATGCATCTTCCCATGCAGCGCGCAGCAAAATGTGATCGGGTTGATGTGAGCGCAGCGCATCGAAAATCAAACTCGTGTTCACCGTCATCTGGCGTTGGGTCTTTTGCTTGCCGGAATAATTGCGCTCCACGAGGCCTGCAATAATTGCGCAATTTCGAAACGCGGCTCTCATCATATTGCTCTCCGCCAACCATGCTTCAAGATCATCGCCCAGCATGTCTTCGTCAAACAATTTGGCCAGCGATAAGCGGCCACGCTCAATCATTGCAGAGAGATCACTCACGCACCAAATGACAAGTGCATATTCTGACGCCACAAAGCCCAATGGCTTGGCGCCCCATCTTTCCAAGCGGCGCGTGAGCAACATACCTAAAGTCTGCTGTGCTAAGCGGCCCTCAAATGGATAGCACACCAGATAATGTTTTTCGGCGCGCGGAAAAGTTTCAACCAGCATCTGATCGGCGCGCGGAATTGAAGAGGCCCAGCTTTGTAGTGAGAGCCAATCGCGCACTTGGCTGGGCAAATGCTGCCACTGTGCTTTGTCTGCGATGATGCCGCGCACCCGCTCAGCCAAATAAGTTGAGAGCGGAAACTTACCTCCTTCATAGGAGGGAATCTTAGGCTCCTTGCCAGGTGCTCGCGTAGCAAGCGCACCAAACTCATCCATGCCTTCAAAGCGAAGCACTTCGCCGCCGAATACAAACGTATCCCCCACCGCCAATTGGCTGAGAAAATACTCTTCCAATTCGCCAATCACGCGGCCACCCGTTAGCGTGCGTCTGGCTTGGCGCACCTTGATAGATGCAAGCCGCACTTTCATCATCTCATTTTGAATAATGGTGCCCATATTCATTCTATAGCGCAGCGCCAGTTGCGGATGCGCCAATCGCCAACTGCCATCTGGTTGATGCACCAACTTGGCATAACGCTCATAGGATTTGAGCGCATAGCCACCCGTGGCCACATAATCTAGCGCTTGATCAAAACGCTCACGTTTCAACATGCGGTAAGTGAAAGCTGATTTTACTTCAGCAAACAAAGCATCGGCGTGAAATGATCCAGCGCAAGCGCAAGCTAAAATATGCTGAGCCAAAACGTCGAGTTTGCGCGTCATCGGATATTCTGAATCCTGCGCGCCTTCCTCGGCCGCATGTCGCGCTGCCACACATTCCAAAACTTCAAAGCGATTGGAAGGCACAAGCAAAGCATTGCTGGATTCATCCAGTCGGTGGTTGGCGCGGCCAATGCGTTGCAAGAGCCGCGAGGAACCTTTAGGTGCACCCACTTGCACCACCAAATCGACGTCTCCCCAATCAATGCCAAGATCCAGCGTGGACGTGCAGACAACCGCTTTGATTTTGCCATCGGCCATTGCCGCTTCCACCTTGCGGCGTTGCATCACATCAAGTGAGCCGTGGTGCAGCGCTATTGGCAAATGATCTTCATTGGCAGTCCACAATTCTTGGAATAATAATTCAGCCTGGCTACGAGTATTGACGAACAACAGAGCCATCTTTGCGTTTTTGATTGTCTCGTAAACTTCAGGAATAGCATAGCGCGCGGAATGTCCACTCCACGGCACATGCTCAACTGAATTGAGAATTTTAATGCGCGGCGGAGCACCCGATTTGCCCAAAGCGAGTGGCACCGGAGGAGTTCCCACCTTAGCCAACCACGCCCGCAATGCATCTGGGTCTGCCACTGTTGCTGATAGCCCCGTGAAACGCGCGTAAGGCGCGTGAGTCCTCAACCGCGACAACGCAAGTGACAACAATACCCCGCGCTTTTGCGAAACAATAGAATGCAATTCATCGACGATCACGCATTTTAAATTACGCAACAGATGTGCGGCAGTTGGATCAGCAATCATCAACGTTACTTGCTCTGGAGTTGTAATCAATACATCTGGCGGCTTTTGGCGTTGGCGTTGCCGCTTGGCGTGGGATGTGTCTCCGGTTCGTGTCTCAACCGAGATTGGTAAATTCATTTCTGCAATTGGCGCGTCCAAATTGCGTGCGATATCCACCGCCAATGCTTTTAAAGGTGATATATAGAGTGTGTGAATCCCCTCAGTCACATGCACTTTCGCCAATTCGACCAGCGTAGGCAAAAAACCCGCAAGCGTTTTGCCACCGCCTGTGGGTGAAATCAGTAAAGCGCTTTCGCCTCTCAAGCCAAGTTCCAACATTTCCAATTGATGGCTGCGTGGGCTCCAGCCTTTTGAGGCGAACCAATCATTGAAAATGGTCGGCAGTTCGCTCACCTGTCCAACGCCTCAACAAACTTTTCCAATGCGAATTTAACTTGCGGGGCCCATTCAGGATGCGCCGCAATACTTTTAGCGGTGACCTGTTGGTTGATGAGCGGCAAAGCCAGTGCGGCCTCTTCCACGCATATACCTGACATGGTTTCAAGCACCAGGCACAGCGATCTCTGGGCTTCATTCGCGCGCGGCGAAGCATTCCACAGTGCGAACTTCTTGCTGATGAAAGTCTCGCCGCCCACCAACCAATCCAGCGCGTTCTTGAAGGCGCCAGGCACACCACGCGCATATTCCGGGCACGCGATAATCAAGCCATGGGCGCGGCCAATGAGATCACGAAACTCCTGCACCACTTGAGGAGGTGCCACTTCAAGATCGGGCGTGAATTGCGGCAGTTCGCCCTGGCTATTCCAAACTTGCACTTCAACTTGCGCAGGTGCCAGCAAACACGCGGCCTCTAACAGCGAAGTGTTGGTGGAACCATCACGCAAGCTGCCGCTGAGGGCGAGGATGAAAAGCTTCGCCATTCAATTCACCGCGCCACCGTCTTCACCAACTCCACGGCTTCTGCCAATCCAACGCGGTCTACGCGAATGCCGGGTGGAAATGCCGTGGTGAATCTGGTGGCTAACCTCGGATCCAAGATCACAAACGCTCCGTGATCACCTTCTTGACGGATCAGCCGCCCAAACGCCTGGCGCAGCCGCAAGCGCACCACCATGTCTTTATAAGCATTGCCGCCAAAAGCTTCGGTCCGAGCACGTTCCAATATTGTTGGCGTACCCCACGGCACGCGGTCCATCACAATGAGGCGCAGTGAATCCCCTGGCACATCCACGCCGTCACGCACGGCGTCCGTGCCCAGCAAACATGCATCTCGTTCGGCGCGGAACATGTCAACCAATGTGCCAGTATCCATCGGATCAACATGTTGGGCGTAAAGCGGCAGGCCTTTTTTTGTGAGTGCAGGAGCTAATCTTTTATGAACCGCTTTCAGCCGCGCAATGGCAGTGAACAGCCCCAACGCGCCACCATTCGTAGCCAGAAATAACTCACGGTAAGCCGCCGCAATTTGGTCCATGTCTTCGCGGTTCACATCATTCACCACAATCACTCGTGCGATATTGGTATAATCAAACGGCGAGTCATAATTCACCCGCATCACTGGATAAGGCAGGTGGATCACGCCGGTGCGTGCCTCGGCATTGCTCCAATCATCCGGCACATCGGGTGGGCGATCCATCAGTGTGGCTGAAGTGATGATCAGGCCATCGGCTTGGCGCAACACGGCATTGGCCAGCGGCACCGATGGATCAATCCAATGCGAGTGAAACCCAACATCATGTTCGCGGCCGAACATTTGCTCCACTGCAAACCACTCCACAAAAAGCGGGTTGTCTTGCCCCTGCAATTGCTTGAGCATAGAAACCCAGCCGCCCACCATCAATTCGCCGCGCCGTTTCAACCCGCGCGCAATGGCTTCAATGCGGCCCCGCTCAGGCGTGTTCAACTCAGCTGCTTCATCATCAAGTTTTTTAAGCAGCAAATTTGCAAGTGCTGTCATCGGCTTTTGCAAGGCGCTGAGATGATCCACCAGATCATCAATTGCTGTGGGCAAGCCGGCAACCAACGGCAGGCAATCAGCTTCCAACGAATTGGATGCACTGGCCTCTGAGCGGGCCAAAACCTGTTGGCGCACCAATGTTAGAAACTCTTCAGCGGAACCTTCCGGATGGCCCGCTTGAATGCGCCTTGTCCAGCCAGGGCCGGGCAGAGAGGCAGCAGCGCGTAGCACATCCGAAAGATGCTTTTCGGCTTTCTCTTCATTGGCCAATAAATCGCCAATGCGTTCAGATAGCCCACGACCGCGTCTGCTTTCGGTTTCAGGCCCGCGCAACCAACGCCGAAGTTCTGCTGCCTCTAATCCAGTGAGATGGCCGGAAAAAGCTGAATCCGCTGCATCAAAAAGATGATGCCCCTCATCAAATACCAAGCGGCGCAAACCGCCCGGTGCCGCCTCCTCTTCTTCGGTTTTGGCCACGCCAATAGCATGGTCAATCGCTGCTTGGTGCAAAACCAGTGCGTGATTGGCAATCACAATATCGGCCTTGCGCCCAGCGCGCACAGATTTTTCAATAAAGCAGCGTTTGAAATGCGGGCAGGCGGCATAAATGCATTCGCCGCGCCTGTCCGTAAGGCCCAGCGAGGTTGGCGTCGGATTGCGGGATTCACCATCCAGATTGGTTTCCGAAAATAACGGCATCAGCCAGCTTGGAAAATCTCCGCCCACAATATCGCCATCGCGGCTGAACCGCGCCCAACGTGCAATCAGTGTTGCCAGCAAAGCAGAACGCGCATTAGCCGATGTCAGTCGCCCGAAAACCTCTTGCATGTTAAGCAGGCACGCATAATTTTCGCGGCCCTTGCGAATGACAATCTGGCTGCGCCGCTCATCAGGGTTCGGCACAATGCGAGCAGTTTCTTGGTCTAACTGGCGTTGCAGGTTTTTGGTATAAGTCGAAATCCACACTGGTGCATTGTTCTTGCGCGCCCACAAATAAGCTGGTGCGAGATAACCCAAGGTTTTGCCCAATCCGGTGCCAGCTTCCGCCAACAAGATATTATTCACTTCCTTGCGGTCGCGGGGCTCAAATGCGTGTGTGGCAGAGGCGGCATAGTCAAGCTGGCTTTGGCGGTGCTCAGCGCCTTTGCCAAGAATGCGTTGCAAGAAGCTGGTGGCTTCATCTGGCTCAATTGCCAGCTGCGTGCCTTGTGCGCGCTGGCCGTCATCGTCCCATTCTTCGACCCGGTCCCACACGTTAAGTCCAGTAGCGAATTGGGCATGTTCCAGTTTTGGGTTGGCCTTTGTAACAGCAGCTAAAACCGCCCGCGCCCACGGCCAGTTGGTGCGACCCAGAAAATAAGCAGCTTCTGCCGCTTCTCGTAAAAATGGATAATGAGGGCTGCGGAGGCGATTGAGCAGATCACCAGCGACGGCTTCTAACGTCTCGCTGGTACTCCCCGTCATTGTAAGCCCAAGCGAACGTGCAAAACCTGCAGCGGTGGGCGTTGCCATGCGCGCGGGTGCCACAAAGGCAAATAGCTCTGCCACGTCAAGATGCTTTTGCTCACGTGCAGCACGAACCAGGGATTTTGTCGCAAGCGCCTGTTGCGCCAAGCGCTCAATAAAAAAGGCCGAATGACAAATGAGATGTGGGGCCGCACCCAGACGCGCTAAAGCCGAAGCAGCCCCAAGCATTTCACCGCCCAAAATAGCACCTGCGGCGGCTGGCACCGCAGTTGGCGGCAAGTTAAATAATGGGTCAATTGCGTTCATTGTGAGCTGACTCTAGCGAGAACATTTAGAAAACAAAAGATATGTTTGTTGTTCACTCGGAAGCGCCGCAATTTGTCGCTAAAATGTAACACCATTTGGAACGCAGGAGCCTGCCATGGATCAGAAATTCATCAATCTTTTCGATATTTACACGCATGGCGGCATGAAACGCCGCGAATTTCTTGAAAAGCTCAAAGTGCTGGCCGGCACTGCGGTAGTTGCCCCAATTTTGGCTCAACTTGAAAATTCATACGCCTATGCTGATACAGTGGCACCCGATGATCCGCGCCTCATCACCAAAGAAATCGAGATTTTACCTGATATCAAGGGACTACTCGCCATGCCAAAGAGTGCCAAGGGGCCTCTTGGTGGCGTGATGGTGATCCACGAGAACCGCGGCCTCAACCCGCATATCAAGGACATCGTCCGACGCGTAGCACTTGAGGGTTTTGTGGCTTTCGGCACAGATTATTTGTCGATGCAGGGTGGCACACCTAACGATGAAGACAAGGCGCGCGACATGATTGGCACGCTTAAGCCGGAAGATATCAACGCAACATCCCTTGATGTGCGTGATGCACTCTCATCCCACAAAGGTGTGAATGGCAAAGTGGGCGCTTTGGGCTTCTGTTGGGGTGGTGGCTTTGTGAACGCGCTTGCCGTGGCTGACCCGAAGCTAAATGCCGGTGTTGCCTATTACGGCATGCAGCCCAATGCCGCTGATACGGCCAAAATCCAAGCGCCACTCATGTTACATTACGCTGGCCTTGATACCCGCACGAATGCCGGCATTCCTGCTTTTGAAGTAGCCCTCAAGGCCAACAATAAAACCTATGAGATCTATGTCTATGATGGGGCCAACCATGCTTTTAACAACGACACCAACGCAGCGCGATACGACAAAGTCGCTGCCGATTTGGCTTGGGGCCGAAGCATGGGGTGGCTGAAGAAGTATCTCAGTTGATGGGTTAAGCTGCATTGGTTGACCTTGCTGCAAGCGCTCTCTAAACGGGGCGCTTGTTTTCTTTTCAGGATTAACCCAATGCCCGTTTCCCCCGCTCTGCGCGAAGCTGCTCTTGCCTCGAAGGCTTGGCCTTTTGAGGAAGCGCGCAAATTATTAAAGCGCGTGGAAAAGACCGGTCAGAAATCCGTGCTGTTTGAAACGGGTTACGGCCCATCTGGACTGCCGCATATCGGCACCTTCGGCGAAGTGGCCCGCACCACAATGGTGCGCAAGGCTTTCTCGATGATGAGCGATCTACCCACGCGTCTGTTGTGCTTCTCCGATGACATGGACGGGATGCGCAAGATCCCTGACAATGTGCCGGACAAGAATTTCTTGGTGCCTCATCTACACAAGCCTTTGACTTCGGTTCCTAACCCTTATGGCGAGGGCTTTGAAAGCTATGGCCATCACAATAATGCCATGCTGCGACGTTTCCTCGACACGTTTGGCTTTGACTATGAATTCGCCTCAGCCACGGACTATTACAAGTCGGGCCGTTTTGATGCCATGCTCATCCATGTGTTGGAAAAATATCAAGCCATCATGGATGTGATGTTGCCCACGCTGGGCGCGGAACGCCAAGCCACCTATTCACCTGTGTTGCCAATCTCGCCCACCACAGGACGTGTGCTTTATGTGCCGATGAAGAAGGTGGATGCAAAAGCGGGCACAGTCACCTTCACAGATGAAGACGGCACAGATGTCACCCTTGATGTGCGTGGCGGCAAAGTGAAGCTGCAGTGGAAGCCGGATTTCGGCATGCGTTGGGCGGCGTTACATGTTGATTTCGAAATGTTCGGCAAGGATCATCAAACCAATGCGCCGATCTATGACAAGATTTGTGAAATCCTCGGCGTTCCGGCACCTGAACATTATGTTTATGAATTATTCTTGGATGACCAAGGCCAGAAGATTTCCAAATCGAAAGGCAATGGTATTTCCATCGATGAGTGGCTGACTTACGCAGACCCCAATTCACTCGCACTTTACATGTTCCAAAAACCGCGTGAGGCCAAGCGTCTCTATTTTGATGTGATCCCGCGCGCGGTGGATGAATATGATGCCTTCCTCAATGCCTATCAGAGGCAGAGCAACAACCACGCTGATCAACTGATGAATCCAGTCTGGCATATTCATGCTGGCAATCCGCCAAAGCCGGAAGCTGCTGGCCTCACATTCTCATTGTTGCTGAATTTGGCAACAGTGGCCAACGCCGAAGACAAAGCTGTGATGTGGGCTTTCATCAAGCGCTATAAGCCAGAACTTGATCCGGCAAATCAGCCGCGGCTAGATTCACTGGTTGGCTATGCCATTCGCTATTATCAAGCCTTTGTGAAGCCCGCGAAGAAATATCGCGCGGCAGATGCAAATGAAGCATTGGCGCTGAAGGATTTGGCGGTTGCCATCGGCTCTCTGCCTGAAGGTGCCACACCTGAGGAAATCCAGCATAAGGTTTATGAAGTGGGCAGGCGTGAGCCTTACACCACAACATTGAAAGATGGCTCTATCGGTGTGGCGCAGACTTGGTTCAATATGCTTTATCAAACTCTGCTGGGTGAAGAAAAGGGCCCGCGATTTGGCTCATTCGCGGCACTTTATGGTGTTGGCAATACTGTAAAGTTAATAGAGGCGGCACTGCGCGGAGAGTTTGCGCACTAACCTTCTTCGCGCATGGCTTTCACATAGCGATCAATCGCCAAGGCTTCTTTGGAAAGCCCTTGGCGGTAGTAGAGCAAAAATCCAATCGCTAAAGTGCAGATCACTGATATTGTCGACCCCGCAAAAAGCATAAAGCCCGCGACCGCGAAAAAATATCCTCTAATACCGCTGTTCATGCTCTTCACAGCTTCGGTCAAAACCGTTGCGGTTTGCGCCGTCATCACCGCGGCCTGTGGCGTGTCGGCAGGCGCATCATCAAGTCCGCCGATCATTGCCAAAGTATATGCCAATTTACGTAAGCCGTAGGTAAACGAAAAAAAGCAATGTGCAATGATGGCCGTGATTGCCGCAAAATAAACTGTAAAAAGTTCCAAGCTGATGGGCGGCACAAAAGCAATCTCCATCATTGATGAATGAATGTGATTGATTGAAGCCAGTGCACCCACAAACCCAATAAGAATGATCAATGTGGCCGATCCAAAATAGCTCATCGCGCTCGAAATTTGCCCGAGTAAGATGCCATCGAAAGTGCGGTATTCGCGCCGTGAATGAATCAGCATTAACATCCACTTCAGGCGCACCACATGCAACTGCGCATTTAAAGTGCCCCGGCCCAGTAAATTGAGCAACGGTTCATAAAGCCACCACACCACAAATATCATCACTAACGCGAAGATGTGCGGCGCGTTAAAATCTGGCGGCAAAAAGAATAAAAAATTCATCCGTGAATTTCCTTAATCGTTTGCGCGCTTATGCCCGGCGCGCGGTCAAGAACATAGTTCAAATTAAAGGCCGATGAAGCCATGAACACTGGGGCTCCGTCAAGATCATGGGCAATGGCGGATTTGTTGCTGTCAAGAAAGCTGTCCATGGTTTTGTCATCGGGCGCTGTGATCCAGCGCAGAATTTCAAAACGCGTGGTTTCAAATGAAGCTGGAACGCTATATTCGTGTTCCAAGCGGTCCGCCAACACATCAAGCTGCAACGCGCCCACCACGCCCACAATGGCACCAGAGCCATCAATTGGCTTGAACAATTGCACCACACCTTCTTCGCCCAATTCTTCCAAAGCAGAATTTAACTTTTTGGCCTTCATCGGGTCGCCCAGCTTTACGCGGCGCAGAATTTCTGGCGCGAATGATGGCACACCTGTGAACACCAAATCTTCGCCCTCGGTGAGTGTGTCGCCGATGCGCAACACGCCGTGATTGGGAATGCCCACCACATCGCCAGCAAATGCTTCTTCAGCAATTGAACGATCCTGTGCAAAGAAAAATTGCGGCGCGTTGATCGCCATTTGTTTTCCGGTGCGCACCACTTTTACTTTCATCCCACGTTGCAGACGGCCAGAACACACACGCATGAAGGCGATGCGGTCACGGTGGTTAGGGTCCATATTGGCCTGAATCTTAAACACCACGCCAGAAAGCTTAGGTTCAATGGCCCTCACAATGCGCTGTCTGGCTTTTTGATCACGCGGCGGTGGCGCATAGGCGATCAATGCTTCCAGCAAGTCCCTAACCCCAAAGTTTTTTATGGCCGAGCCAAAGAACACTGGCGAAAGATGGCCTTCCAGAAACGCCTGTCGGTCAAATGCGTGGCCTGCCATTGCTTGCAGCTCAATCTCTTCGCGAAAATGCGCAGCACCTCGCGGTAGAATTTCATCAATCAATTTGTCATTTGGGCCAGAAACCAAAACACCCGCAGGGTCTTCATCAATGCGGCGCACCCGTGGCTGCATCAGATCGTAAGTGCCAGCAAAAGTTTTACCAATGCCAATCGGCCACACCATCGGCACGACAGTAAGCGCCAAGCCTTTTTCGATCTCATCGAGCAAAGCCAAAGGCTCTTGTGCCTCACGGTCAAATTTGTTGATGAAGGTGATAATGGGAATGTCACGCAAGCGGCAAATCTCAAATAGCTTGCGGGTGCGGTCTTCAATGCCCTTGGCGCCGTCAATCACCATCACGGCGGCGTCCACTGCCGTCAGCGTGCGGTAAGTGTCTTCGCTGAAGTCTTCGTGACCTGGCGTGTCCAGCAAATTGAACACCGTGTTGTTATATTCAAACGTCATCACCGAGGTGACAACTGAGATGCCGCGCGCCCGCTCAATCGCCATCCAATCAGAGCGTGTGCGCCGCCTGTCGCCCTTGGCGCGCACCTGGCCGGCCAGCTGAATGGCACCGCCGAATAACAGCAGCTTTTCAGTCAATGTGGTTTTGCCCGCGTCCGGATGCGAGATGATAGCGAAAGTGCGCCGGCGTTGTGCTTCGGTTTGAATGTCTGCCATGGTTGCGCGGGGCTTAGAGCAAATCGCTGATGATTTGAAGCGCTTTGCTGGGGATAGCACACGGCTATCCGCTTAGTGGGCCTCGTGTCATGCGAGGCCGGAGGAAATAAGGAAGCGCGTGGATTTCTCACGCGGGTGCGACCTTATTTAGGGTCGCTGGTAGAAGGCGTGGGTACTCTCCACGCGCTTTGAACAGGGTCTGATTATTTATCCTTGAACACGCCTAGAGGACGAACCCCAGAAGGCAGAACCACGATGTGGCTCATGCGTGCCGTAAACGCCCACCTTGCGGCGGCCCGGCCCTTAGTGACCGGGGTAGATAAATAACCATCCGGTGAAAGCACCACGTTTCGTGCTTTCAGCAGAACTGTATTAAACCAATAACCCGAAGGATTATCGGCCCAAGCTTTCAGCAATAGAAACTGAAAGCCTGCCCCCTCGCCCCGACCGCCGTCGCGAACGAGACCCTTGGTGAGGGGGAGCAAATCCGCAGTATCTGACCTAGGAATAAATGTCAAGAGATTTTTTTGGCGAATTTTGGGTAGTTTGAATTTCTAGACCGGACAATCGATGCCGTCTCAGCTATGTGTACTTTACGCACAATTGCTGACAGTGACCCGATGAGCAAAAAAGACATATCTCCAAATGACGCTCGCAGCGAAGCCGAAATTTTCGAGGAACTGCAAAGGCTGTGCTGCTCGCCAGGATTTGTTCATGCAGTCGCATATTTCTGTTGGCGTGATAATCTTATTTGATTTTCTGGCGAACAGGTCACCGAGGAGGATGTTCAGTACCAGTATTCGCACGAAAAACTGATCAGGACTGAAATTTCAACCCTTGTTGGTCTCATGGCGAAAGGGGACATAGACGTTGGCATCCCCAATCCCAGCATCCTCCAAAACTATCTAGATCAGTCAGAAGCGTTGCTTCATGAAATGCATATGAGCCTCCAGAAGCCCTGGATGGTTGCGTTTGAAGCGATGGCACATAACCCGAGCGCAGCACGTGACGTTAGTCCCCTTAGCACGGCAGAAGCCCTAAGGGAGCCCATTTTCTACGGTGGTGAGTCAGCCTACAATTTCCAATATGAAGAACTAGCGCTGCAAAAATACGGCGCGGACAACGACTGGCTTAATTCAAATGTTGGCTTCCCAATCGACGAGGCCTGCATAGTTGCTCGCAAACTTGGCGAGTTGCAGATGCAAAAACTCTTGGGCGTTCATGAGGCTATGAGAAAGACTCATCCGAATGAATGAACTTTTCTGCCGGGGTTTGTTTTTAGCGCCCATGAACTAGAAGGGCCAACAGGATTGTCCGCCGAAAGAATTGAACGCATTCTCATGGCGTTCACTGTTGATCCGAAAGGAGCAAACGATTCCTTTTCCAGCCTGAGCGCTTTTAACGAGACAAATGCTGCACCCATCATCAAGATGGTCGATGGTTCATACATTCTACTGCAACATTACAGCCTGTTAGAAGCTCTGTATGAATCGCCATTCTTCTGGATGACCGGGGACAAGTCGTACGCTGCAACAGCTTCCAAGAACCGTGGTGCATTTGTTGAAAAGTTCTTGGCAGACCGTCTTGTACGTGTGTTTGGCACGAAGCATGTCTTTCAAAATGTCGACATCTACAAGGGAAAGGATCGCGTCTCCGATGCAGATGTCTTGGTCATTTTTGGTGACACAGCGATTGTGGTTCAGGCCAAATCAAAACGGCTGACCATCGAGGCGCGTAAGGGAAACGATCTTCAGTTAAAGGACGATTTTAAGAAGGCAATTCAGGATACTTACGATCAAGCTATGCTGTGTTCTGAGGCTCTTTTAGGCGTGGAATATCGGTTTGTATCAGCATCCGGCGATGAAATAGTTTTTCCTAAGAGACCCACGAAAATCTTCCCAGTGTGCGCAGTGTCGGATCATTTCCCAGCATTGGCTGCACAGGCCCGACAGTTCCTAAAAATCAGGGTCGTGGAAAATGTGCACACGGCGATAATCACGGACGTGTTTTTCTTGGACGTCCTGACAGAAATACTTGAGACACCCCTGCATTTCCTCAACTATTTAACATTGCGAGCCAAGGCCGACAAAAAGCTCCTGGTAAATCAGGAGCTTACGAACCTCGGCTATCATCTGAAGCATAATCTTTGGCTCGAAGACAAATACGACTTGGTGAACTTGGGTGACGATTTCACCAGTTCCCTCGACATAGCGATGTCCGCACGGAGGTTGGGAGTTCCAGGGGAACGAACACCCAAAGGAATTCTAACTCGCTTTGATGGAACCCCAATTGGCAGATTGATTTCTGAATTTGAGGCCAGCGCAATTCCCGAACTTGTAGGAATTGGGATGCTGTTCCTTCAGTTAGACTCTGATACTGCCAAACATATCAACAGGGGCGTCGATAGATTGGTAGGTTCCGCAGCCAATGATGGGCGACTACACGACATGTCCGTTCCAACGGGTGCCGAAAACTCAGGTTTCACCATTCACGTTAGTCCTCACCCCGAGGAGGTAGCGCGTGGGCGTTTATCCACCCACTGCAAAATTAGGAAATACGACGCGAAAGCAGATGCATGGTATGGGCTATTGCTTGCTCCTGGAACTGGGGACATCAGAGGTGCTCTGGCCATCGATGGGAAATGGAAATTCGACGCGGAAATGGAGAAGGCCCTTAGTGCGTGGCCGAAAAAACCTGTAGTACCGATTGCGACGTTATCGCAAGGCTCTCTACGCAGGAAGGTCGGACGCAATGAACTCTGCCCATGTGGTAGCGGGAAGAAGTACAAGAAGTGCTGCTTGAATAATTCCTGAGCTTCCATTTTATAATATTGCCGACAATCATCCGCCGGGCCAACGGGAGGTTTTATGCGGCTGTTCCGATCCCGTTATCAAAAACGGGCGAGGCAAACTGGGTGCTTAATCCAAACCACCCCATCAGCGGGCTTAATTCCTGGCCCACCTCCAGTGTTGCTCCCAGCCGACACCTGTGGCAGATGGGGCCTCATGACAAATTTGGCTCTCGTTGGTGATATTGGTGGCACGAATGCGCGCTTCGGCTTGATGGAGCTGGGCAGCAGCAATGTGCGCGATGTTGAGGTTTTGAAGGGAACTGATTTCCCAACCCTTGAGGCGGTGATCGCCCATTATCTCGAAAAGCGCGGCATCACCGAATTGGCTGCGGCAGCGGTAGATGTGGCGGCGCCTGTTGATCGCCAAGTGATCCGCCTGACCAATAGAGATTGGAGCTTTTCCAAAGAAAGCTTGCGCAGCGCTGCCAAAGCCGAACGCTTTCTTTTGCTTAATGATTTTGAGGCCTTGGCTTGGAGCTTACCGCACATCGCGAAAGCTGATCTGGTGCAAATCGGCGGCGATGCCAAAGATACGCGGCTGGTGAAAGTGGTTTTGGGCCCAGGTACTGGCCTTGGCATGGCGACCTTGGCGCCTTTGCCGGGCGGCGGCTGGATGCCCATTGCAGGCGAGGGCGGGCATGTGACCTTGCCGATTAAAACGGCCGAAGAATTCGCCCTCAAAGACAAGATCATGGGTAAGGACCAATTTTGCGAAGTGGAAGATATTCTAACCGGCCCCGGCCTCTTGCTGCTCTATAACACCATCTCACCCACACGCGGTTTACAAACCCCAGAGCAGGTGATGAAAGCAGGGCTTGCTGGCACAGATATGGCGGCCGCGAAAGCACTTGATCATTTCATGACATTCCTCATGCGCTTGGCGGGCGACATGGCCATGGCTATTCAAGCGCGTGGTGGGCTTTATCTCGCAGGCGGCATTGTGCCTTCGCTGGTGGAAAAATTGAAGGCGACACAATACCGCCAAGTATTTGAAGAAAAGGGCCGCCTTTCGCAACACATGAAAACCATTCCGGTTTATGTGATCACCGATCCATTTCCAGCCCTCAAGGGTTGTGCCGCCGCACTCAACGCCACATGAAAAATTCGGTTCTGCTGATCATTGATGTGCAGAATGATTTCTGCCCCGGTGGTTCGCTGGCGGTGAAGGGCGGCGATGAAATAATACCGCTCGTCAACAAATTGGCGCATGAACATGAACATATGGTGCTGACACAAGATTGGCATCCAACGGATCATTCTTCATTCGCTTCGCAGCACAAGGGTGCATCAGCCTTCACGCAAATCGAAATGCCTTATGGCCCGCAAACTCTATGGCCGGATCATTGCGTGATCGGAACACCTGGTGCGGAATTTCACAAGGCGCTTGATGTTCCAAACGCAGAGCTCATCATCCGCAAGGGATTTCGCCGAGAGGTCGATTCCTATTCGGCGTTTTTTGAAAACGATCACAAAACGCCAACTGGCCTCTGCGGCTATCTGACAGAACGCGGTTTCCACCACATCACTTGCGTTGGCTTGGCCTTTGACTATTGCGTGAGATACTCCGCTGAAGATGCCAAGGCGCTGGGCTTTGAGGTGCAAGTGATTGAAGCCGCAACCCGCGCCATTGATTTAGATGGCACTGTGGCTGCGACAAAGACCAGTTTTGCCGGGCGCGGCATCACACTTCGTTAGGCACTCACATAAGCAGTTTTTACGATGGTGTAGAATTCTACTGCATAGCGCCCTTGCTCGCGCGCGCCAAAGCTTGAACCTTTGCGCCCGCCAAATGGCACGTGATAATCAACGCCAGCCGTGGGCAAGTTCACCATCACCATGCCTGCTTGCGATTTGCGGCGGAAGTCATTGGCGCTCTTGAGTGACTGCGTATAAATGCCAGCCGACAGACCCATCGGTGTGTCATTGGCCACGGCCAAAGCCTCATCATAGCTATCAACTTTAATCACTGTAGCAACCGGCCCGAAGATCTCTTCCTGGTTGATGCGCATGGCGTTTTTGGTTTTAACAAACAACGCAGGCGAAAGATAAAAGCCTTTGGTGTCGCGGTTCAATCTCTCGCCACCCCAAGCCAGTTCAGCGCCTTCTTCGCGGCCAATGCGGATGTAATCCTCATCCTGCTTCATCTGGGTTTCATCCACCACTGGCCCAATTTGCGTTCCCTCTTTCAGCGCGTGATCGACCTTCAGGCCTTTTAACATGGTGATGGCCTTTTCTACAAACGCATCATGCACTTTGGAATGAACGATGAGGCGTGAGGAAGCCGTGCAGCGTTGGCCAGCTTGGAAGAATGCACCGTCAACAGCGCCTGCAACAGCGGCGTCCAAATTCGCATCATCCATAATGATCAATGGATTTTTGCCACCCATTTCCAATTGGAATTTGCGATTATGCGCGATACAAGCTTGCGCCACCTTTGCACCCGTGCCCACTGAACCCGTAAAGGAAATTGCATTTACATCTTTTGAATCGAGCATGGCTTGGCCAACAACAGAGCCACGCCCCATAACGAGATTAAACACACCCTTGGGCAGGCCCGAGCGCGAGATGATTTCGCTTAACGCCCAAGCGGTGGCCGGAACCAGATCAGCAGGTTTAAACACCACGCAATTGCCATAAGCCAAGGCGGGCGCGATTTTCCAGGCCGGAATAGCGATAGGGAAATTCCATGGGCAAATGAGGCCCACAACGCCAACAGGCTCACGCGTAATGGTCACATCCACATTGGGCCGCACCGATGGCAGCTGTGTTCCCTCCACACGCAAAGCTTCTTGTGCGAAGAATTTGAATATTTGCGCCGCGCGCATGGTTTCGGCAATTCCGTTGCCTAAGGGCTTGCCATTTTCGCGCGAAAGAATACGGCCAATCTCATCCTTGCGTGCCAGCAATTCCGTGCCGATCATTTCCAGCGCGTCACAGCGTTGCTGCGGTGTTGAAAGGCCCCAGGCAAAGCTGGCCGCTTTGGCAGCTGCAATTGCTTCATCGGTTTGCGCTTTTGACGCCTGGGTAAATTCACCCACCACATCGGACACGTCTGAGGGGTTGGTGTCTTGCGTAATGCCAACACCATCCACCCAAGCGCCTGCGACGAAATTTTGCTTTGCAGTCATTTCTACGTTCCTTTGTTATTTGTACGACAAATAACAGAAGTGCCATGATAGATCACGGTTATTTTTTGAATGACCCAAGGCTCACTCCGCTATGTTCTTAACCAGCGCGAATAGTGCAAGCCTGATCGAGCCAGCAATATCCTCGCCAACTGTCTTGTCATTCGACGCGCGAGCCAACGTTACCCCACCGGACAGAAGTGCGAGGATTGCCCATGCAGACTTGCGCCGCCTTGCCAAGGTTCCATTCGACAAACCGGCAGCGACTGCTTCGATGACTTTCAACAGTTCCGCTTCGTAGGCAGCTTTTGTGGCCATATCCGCTCTGGTGACATCCAAGGTGAGGCTTTGCAATGCGCAGCTCTCACCCATTTCACAGGTGCGTCGGATGCTCAGATAAAAATCGACAAATGTTTCCAACCATGTGTCACCTGAAGTTTCACGTAAATGTTCAACGGCTTCGCGCAGTTCTTCAAGGCCAGCGACCGCCGCGGCTGTAAAAGCTTCTGCCTTTGAGGGGAAATGTCCATAAAACGCCCCCGATGTGACGCCAGCTTCTTTCGCCAAGCCATCAACGCCAATACCGCCGTAGCCGCGCCTGCGAAATCCCCGGCCAACTGCGCCCAGAATTTCAGCATGTGCTTTACCCATATGTTCTGTTTTGTATCGCAATTCAATTCCTTTTAATAACGAGCGTTATTTTATTGTTGACTCGTGTGCCTTTTCCCAATATCAACATAACGGTCGTTATATAATAGTTTCAGCGCGCCAATCAACAGGAGAATATCATGCCACTCACACTTACATTAACCAAAGGCGTATTGCCCAAGGGCAAAGAAAAAGTCGCTTTTGCGCGTTTGTCAGAAGCCATGCTGAAATGGCATGGACTTACTGGCAACAAAGTCATGATTCCAAACGTCATTGGGTCAATCCATGTACTTAACAAAGACCAGACCATTGCCGGAATGCAAGAAACATCTGTCGCATTTATTGAATGGAAGGTTCCTTCCTTTGCATTTACAAACCGCGACGCTCAAATCGGTTACTTCGAAGAGGCCACCAACATCATTCATGAACTTTCGGGCGGCAAACAACCCAAAGACAAAATTTTTATCAATGTTGTCCATGCGGTTGACGGTGCCTGGAACATGGATGGTAAGGCGCGTACCAATGCTGAACTGGGTGAACTCGTCTCCAAGGGCTGACCCAAGCCTTTTTGCGATGCGGCGGCGGACGCGACACTCCGCCCTTAACTGCATCTATAGTCAAACGACAAGACTCCAAATAGGGAGCGCGTAAGGTGCAACTTTCAAACTATCTTTTTTTTACGACGCAATGCGAAAACGCTCTAAACTTCTATACAAGCTGTGGCCTTGGAAACATCGTCGAACTTATGCGGTATGGTGAGCGTGATCTTGTTGTAAAGAATGAGGCTATGCGCGGCAAGATTATGCACGCCAAGTTCGAGGGGCCGGGCGTATTATTCTACGCCTCAGACAATGATGATGCTGAACCAATGCGCGGTTCGTCTCACATACTTATGTTGAATGACCATGACCAAACCCAACGATTGTTCAAGAGCTTGAGCGAAGGTGGGACAATTGCCACAAAACTTGGTATTCAGCCTTGGGGCGACTACTACGGCAAGGTGACAGATCACTTCGGCGTTCAGTGGATGCTAAATTGCTCAGCTATGCGTGTAATGCTATAGCCCCGGCCACCACGCAGACCACACCAACCAGGCGGTGCCAGCTCATTTTTTCTTTCAGTAATTTAGCTGAAAACAGCAAGGCAAAAAGAATGCTGGTTTCACGCAAGGCCGCAACGGCAGCAATTGGCGCTTGTGACATCGCCCAAATGACGATCCAGTATGCCCCGCCCGCCATGAGTGCGCCAAGCACTCCGCCTTTCCATGACTTCGCCATATCAACAAATATGGTGCGGCCACGCAAAAGTGGTGCGGCAATCAACATGCCTGCTGCGTCAAACAGATAAAGCAAACCGGTATAGCTTGATGCATCTCCTGCGGCGCGGCCACCCAGCCCATCAACGATTGTGTAGCATCCGATGAACACAGAAGTGGCCAAAGCGAAGATGAACGTTGCGCGGTGAACACGAAAAACATTTCCCGAGAGTGCGATTAACCAAATGCCAATGACTAAAGTTATGACACCGATCAGCGCTGTGGGTGAGAGAACATCATGGGTAAAAACCTGTGTGCCCAGCAAAGTCAGCAATGGCGCAGTGCCGCGCGCCACCGGGTAAACCAAACTGAAATCACCAAATTTATACGAACGCGCCAAAAAAAAATTATAACCCGTATGCAAAACGCCAGAGGCAATGGCGAAAGGCCAAGCCACTCGCGCTGGCAAGCCAAAACCCATAAGAATGAACAGGCCCATCACGCCCATCAAGGTCTGTAACAAGGCGAGCGACACAACTTGGTCCGTTGAAATTTTAACAATCAGATTCCACGACGCATGAAGCACTGCCGCAAACAGCACCAGCATCAACAGGCCAAGTGTCATGCGTTTGGATCGCGACTAAACATCCAGATTCACGACATTCAAAGCATTGTTAACGATGAATTCGCGGCGTGGTTCAACCACATCGCCCATCAGCTTGGTGAAGATGTCATCAGCATCATCCATCTCCGCCACGCGCACGCGCAACAGCGTGCGCGCGTTAGGGTCGAGCGTGGTTTCCCACAGCTGTTGCGGGTTCATTTCACCCAGACCTTTGTAACGCTGCATCGAAACACCTTTGCGCCCGGCAGTAAACACCGCATCAAGCAAAGACAATGGCCCATGCACGATGGTTTCGAAATCCTTGCGCTTAAGCTTGGAAGCCCGCGTGTAGATTTCCTGCAAATGAGTGGTCTTGCGATCAAGCCGCAGTGCTTCCTGTGATGAAATCAGCTTGCCATCTACATGCCAGCTTTCTTTGACACCTCTTAAAGTGCGTTCAAAAATCAAACCGCCGTCTGATGCCGTCTGGCCTTCCCAGCCACGTTCCGTGTCATCGGCAATAGCGTTCAGACGCCGCGCCACATAAGCAGCCGCACCTGCTGCGTTCTCTGGTGTTGAAATCACCTCAGGGTTTAAAGCACCAGCGATGGCGGCCTGTTCGATGATCAAAATCGGATAGCGTGAATGCAGGCCCTCAATCATCGAGCGGATGGCAAGGGCCTCTTCGACAACGGCGCGCAAATCCACGCCACCGCGTTCACTGCCATCGGCCAAAGCCAAGGTGGTACCTTCAAGACCAACGTCAACCAAGTTGGATTCAAGCGCGCCATTATCTTTCAGATATTGTTCCGATTGACCGCGCTTGATTTTGTAAAGTGGTGGCTGGGCGATATAGAGATGGCCGCGCTCAACCAGCTCGCGCATCTGGCGGTAGAAGAAGGTCAACAACAGCGTTCGGATATGTGCTCCGTCCACGTCGGCATCGGTCATGATAATGATCTTGTGATAGCGCAGTTTATCGGCGTTGAATTCTTCGCGGCCAATGCCCGTGCCCAAGGCTGTAATCAATGTGCCGATTTCGGCTGAGCCTAACATTTTATCAAAGCGCGCGCGCTCAACATTCAAGATTTTGCCGCGCAGTGGCAAAACGGCTTGGTTCTCGCGGTTGCGCGCTTGCTTGGCAGAGCCGCCAGCGGAATCGCCTTCCACGATGAACAGTTCACACAAAGCTGCATCACGCTCTTGGCAGTCTGCCAATTTGCCGGGCAGGGATGAAATATCCAGCGCCCCTTTGCGGCGGGTGAGTTCACGCGCCTTCTTTGCGGCTTCGCGCGCCGCTGCGGCTTCGGCCACTTTGCCCACAATGGCTTTAGCTTCTGAAGGATGTTCTTCAAACCAGGCGCCCAGTTGCTCATTCACAATGCCTTCCACCACGGGGCGCACTTCAGATGAAACTAATTTATCTTTGGTTTGTGATGAGAATTTAGGATCAGGCACTTTTACGGAAAGCACACAGCACAGGCCTTCACGCGCGTCATCACCAGTGATGGTAACCTTCTCGCGCTTAGCAATACCAGAACCCTCGGCATAATTATTGATGATGCGGGTGAGGGCACCACGAAAGCCCGCCAAATGCGTGCCGCCATCGCGTTGTGGAATGTTGTTGGTAAAGCAGAACACGCTTTCATGATAGCTGTCATTCCACCACAATGAACATTCAACTGTCAGCCCATCACGTTCTCCGGTGATGTAGATCGGTTCCTTGATCAGGCCCTGCTTGGCGCGGTCAAGATAACGCACAAAGGCCACGATGCCGCCTTCATAGAACAACTCCAAAACATGAGGCTCAACCCCACGCTTATCCGTGAGAATGATGCGCACACCAGAGTTTAAGAAGGCCAGTTCGCGCAAGCGGTGTTCTAAGGTCGCAAAATCAAATTCGGTTTTGGTAAAGGTGTCTGTTGACGGCAAGAAAGTGACTTCCGTGCCGCGTCTGCCTTCGGCTGGACCCGTCACCTTCAATGGCGCGTCCGCAACCCCGTGGGTGAAGGAAATGAAGTGTGATTTTTCTTCACGGTGAATAATGAGTTTGAGCGACACCGACAAAGCATTCACCACGGATACGCCAACACCATGCAAGCCGCCGGAAACCTTATAGGAGTTCTGGTCAAACTTGCCGCCGGCATGCAGTTCAGTCATCACGATTTCAGCAGCCGAGCGCTTGGGCACTTGATCGTCGTCCTGTTTGATACCGGTTGGAATACCGCGTCCATTGTCAGTGACGGTGACAGAGCCATCCGCATTGAGCGTACAGGTCACCAAATTGGCATGGCCTGCCAAGGCTTCGTCAATGGCGTTATCGACAACTTCATAGACCATGTGATGCAGGCCCGAACCATCATCGGTATCACCGATATACATGCCCGGGCGTTTGCGAACCGCATCAAGACCTTTCAGGATCTTGATTGACTGTTCGCCGTAAGAGGCCTGTTCGTTTTCAATTTCTGACATGAACTATTCCGTCTTTCACTTCATACCTGCATGCTGTGGCTCCTGCCTCAGCAAATAAATTTTCATCCGTGCCTGTCATCCAGGCTTGGCACCCCAAACCGGCAAGGCTTGCAAACAAGCCGCGTCTTCTGGCTTCATCGAGATGGGCTGCGACCTCATCCAGAAGCAATATGGGTGCTGCCCCCAAGATATCTTTTGCCGCCTGCGTTTGCGCCAACACCAAGCCAATCAATAGGGCCTTTTGCTCACCCGTGGAGCATAATTCGGCAGGTGTAGATTTGGGTCCATGTAGCACAGAAATATCAGCCCGGTGTGGGCCTTTTGTGGTGCGTTGTTGTGCCCGGTCTTGGCCTCTCGAATCGGCTAAAATCTTAGCGTATTCGTCCTCAGCTTGCACGGCCGGAAATGCTGCAACCAGCTCTTCTATTTCACCATGAAGTTGCAGCACGCCCCAAGGGAAAGCGCCTTGCGTTGCCCCACTTGCAAAGTGTCTGGCGAGCAGGTTCGCGGCCTCATTTCTCGCCACGGAGATGGCAATGGCTTGCTCAGCCATTTGGGTTTCAAGTGTGGCGGCCCACACATTGTCAAAGTGCCCCTGCTGCAACAGTGCGTTGCGCTCACGCATCAGCTTATCAAAGGCCGAAACATGGCCCGCATGTTCAGCGTTAAAGCTGGCCACCATGCGGTCAAAGAAGCGCCGGCGATCGGAGGCTGGCCCCATGAACAATCGGTCTTGCGCCGGGGTCAACCACAGCATTTTGAGATGCTGGGCCAACATGCCGGAAGATTTTTGTAACTGACCGTTCACCGCTACTTTGCGTACGGTCGCCGCACTGCCTTCAAAACTTGTTCCCAGCCGCACTTCGCCTTCTGAGGTTTTAACCTCAGCGGCCACCCCCCATGCGCCCATACCCTCAAGTCTTGCCAGCAAATGAAAATCTTGGGCGCGAAGCCCACGCCCCGGCACCAATAAAGAGATCGCTTCAAGAATGTTGGTTTTGCCTGCACCGTTAGGGCCATAGAGGCAAACAAGATTGCCTGTCGGCTCCAAGCGCAAATCAGCGTGATTGCGAAAATCAGTCAGTGTGAGACGGGTGATGGAGAGGGTTGTCACTCGCCCTTCTCCCTCTGGGAGAAGGTGCCCGAAGGGCGGATGAGGGCTAAGCGCGAAGCGCGAGGCCTTTGCATCAACGCATACTGAACCGAAGGCTTCGAGCTGGCGCACTTCCGCCCTCTCCCGCCGCTTTGCGGCACCCTCTCCCAGAGGGAGAGGGGTGATCTATTAATTTGAAAGAGCAATGAGAATGCCTTCTAGGACGCCGTCTAGGTTTTGATAGACATCCGTGTTGTAGCATCGAAACACACGGTAGCCGAGGGATTCGAGATATCTGGTTCTCTTTTCATCATATATTATTTGATGATCATCACTATGCGTAACACCATCAACTTCAATCACTAAACGTGCCTCATCACAGATGAAATCAACAATATAATTTCCGACGGGCACTTGGCGATTGAACTTCCAACCCTGCAACCTCTTGGCCCGTAAATTAGCCCATAGGCGTTTCTCTGCCTCGGTCTGATTGCTACGTAAACCTTTCGCGCGCTTCAACAATTTTGCGGGCGTAACTCGCAAACTCTCAAACACGCATTGGCATCAATACGAAAAGCGAATGTTCATCCTTCGGGTCGCGCACTACTGTGGGTGAACCAGCATCGTTGAATTCAAAGCGCATGGTTTCTGCCTTCACTTGTGCGGCCACATCCAACAGGTAACGCGAATTGAACCCGATCTCCATCGCATCGCGCTCATAGCTGACTATAATTTCTTCTTCGGCAGAGCCAGAGTCAGGATTATTCACCACCATTGAAAGCTTGCCTGAAGAGAGCGAGAGCTTCACGGCGCGGCTTTTCTCAAAGGAGATGGTGGAAACACGGTCAACCGCTTCGGCGAATTGCTTGGTATCGGCTTCCAAAATCTTGTCATTGCCACGCGGGATCACCCGCTCATAATCCGGGAACGTGCCATCAATGAGTTTTGAAGTCAGAACCAATTTGCCAGATGCAAAACGGATTTTCTGCGATGAGATGGAAACTTCCACTTCCGCATCTTCGCCCTCGAGCAGCTTCACCAGCTCAAGCACAGTTTTGCGCGGCACGATGATGCCTGGCATACCTCCAGCACCTTCGGGCAATACCATTTGGCTTTGTGCAAGGCGGTGGCCATCAGTTGCCACGGCGCGTAAATGTTTGCCGCCGACGTCATGGAAATAAATGCCATTGAGATAATAACGGGTTTCTTCGGTGGAAATTGCAAAGCGCGTGCGCTCAATCAAAAACCGTAATTCAGATGCAGCCAGCGAGAAGTTATTGCTGAATTCGCCCGACGCAAGATCCGGGAAATCTTCAGGCGGCAACGCTTGCAAGGCAAAGCGCGAACGGCCAGCTAAAATTGAAACGCGTCCCTTTTCACCAGCTTGATTAAGTTCCAACTGTGCGCCGTCAGGTAATTTGCGAACAATGTCATAAAGCATATGCGCTGGCATGGTGGCAGCACCTGCTTGAAGCACTTCTGCGGCCACTGACTCTACAATCTCAAGATCAAGATCAGTGGCTGTCAGTTTGATCTCATTGCCCTTGGCCTGCACCATCACATTCGACAGAATGGGAATTGTGTTGCGCCGCTCCACCACACTTTGCACGTGGTTTAAAGCTTTTAAGAAGGCGGACTTTTCAAGTGTAACACGCATGGCTGTTCTAACCCCTTGGACGGGCGACAATGGCGAAATTGCGCCAGTTTTTCAAGCTTATTGCTGTTCGACCAATCTTATCAACAGGGCCAGCTCGCGCGCCAATTTCTCGTCGGTTTTCATCTGCTGATCGATTTTGCGAACCGCATGAAGCACGGTGGAATGATCACGCCCGCCAAAGCGGCGGCCAATTTCCGGCAGTGAACGCGCTGTGAGCTTTTTTGCGAGATACATGCCAATCTGCCTGGGCATAACCACTTCGCGGGCACGTCTGGCAGAAAGTAAGTCGGTGCGCCCCACGTTATAGTGGCGGCTAACAATTTTGAGAATGTCTTCGATCTTGATGCGGCTGGTATCTGCTGCACCAGAAGCGTCACGCAACACCATGCCAGCCAAATCTAAGGTGATGGGCGAGCGGTTAAATTGCTGATAGGCCACCAATTTGTTGAGCGCACCTTCGAGTTCGCGGCCGCCGCCAGAAATACGCTCTGCCACCAAATCAAGCACTTCGGCGGGCAGACCCGCAGCTGAATCAGCTTGCATCATCATCATATGACGCAAGCCCACAATTTTCCGGCGTTGGATTGCGTCTGGCATTTCAATGTCAATCACCAAACCACCCAGCAAGCGCGACCGCATGCGCTGGTCAATGGTATCAAGCTGAGCTGGCGGCACATCAGCGGCAATCACCACTTGGCGCTTGGCATCCACTAGCGAATTAAAGGCATGACAGAATTCCTGCTGCATGGCTTTACCCTGCAAAAATTGGAAATCATCGATCAGCAACACATCAACATTTTGGAATTGGTCTTTGAAGGCCAGCGTGTCGCGTGCGCGAATGGCGTGAATAAAACCATACATAAAGCGCTCTGCGGTCAACAGCAGCACTTTGCGCATTGGGTGTTGGACGCGGATATACGCGGCCAGCCCGTGCAGCAAATGGGTTTTGCCAAGCCCGGCAGCTGAATGAATGTAAAGCGGGTTAAACGTCAACGGCTGACCAGCGGCCATGCCTGCCACGCGCATGACTGCAGCATGGGCCAGTTGGTTGGAGGCACCAACGACAAAGGTGTCAAAGGTTTGACCCTCGTCTGAGGCGCTCGAGCGATCTGGCAACAGTAAAGATTGAATTTGAGAAACGGTTTGAGGATTGTGGCTCGTGGTTTGCGCGCGGTTGCCGTCGCTTAGTGTTTGGGCAGTAGCCAAGGCTTGCTCACCCTGCAAGCGAACCCGCAAGTTGATCACCTGCAACACGCCAAATTCCGCCTCAGCGATTTTGCGCAGTTTGGTGGCATAATGGTTTTCAATCCAGCTCTTCAGAAAGCGGGTTGGCACTGAAACAGTCAGGTTATCGGCTGTCAGCTCTTCGGCTTCCATGCGCGCAAACCAACTGTTGAATAGGTCATCACCAAGTTCAGCGCGCAGGCGTGCAGAAACTTGCGCCCACCTTGCCTTTAAGGGCTGAGGTGGCGTGACCCCATTGGCATCTGCAGTTTTAAGTATTGTCGCCGTGCGTTGCATTTTTCGTCAGCCCATCTTCTTGCCCCGCCGCGAAGCAAGGGTCGTGTTTTTATTATCGTTATGAATTTTTGATTTTGGGGCTGTTGCGCCCCAGACTAAAACCTACTGAACTCAATGCCAAACAGACGCATCAGCAAACTCCAAAACCACCCAAAACTTGGACTCAACAGCAGATAGACTCTCACACTTGCCCTGACATTGCAGGGCGGTTCTGGATCTGCCTCCCCAAACAGGCTCCATAAGAAAAACGCTAGTCAAGCGCACCGCTCTCTCGCAACAAGATTCAATTGAACTTCCGTACACGGATGAACCAGCCACCGCGTGCCGACATTAGGCCGATTTTTTAACTGTATGAATTTGTATGATATTAAACGCTTTAACCCAAAGCAGTGGGCGGGCACGACGAATGAAGTTTTGAGACAGAATCTTAACAGAATCCTAACATTTTAACGTCGGTCTTTGGCACACCTATCTAACATATTGAAAATAAAACGTTTTATCTGCGATTAAAGCTCCGTGGACTGACAAAAAAACGCCGCGGATGAACATCTGCGGCGCTTTTTCTAACAAATAGTTTAGATTGAACCTATGGTTCAGCCCTTCATTGCCCTGACGCGGTGGGTCAGACGCGAAACTTTGCGCGAAGCTGCGTTTTTGTGCATCACACCTTTATTGGCACCACGCATCACTTCTGTGGTGGCCGACTTCAATGCGGTTTCAGCATCCGTTTTCTTGCCGCCCACAATGGCTTCTTCAACTTTACGAACCGAAGAGCGCACTTTGCTGATGCGGTTTTTATTGACAGCTGCGCGGCGGGCGCTGACGCGGGTAGCTTTTTTGGCAGATGATGTATTGGCCATTTCGAATCCTGATTAAGACTTTTAATTTCTGCATGTTGAAGGCTTTCAATAAGTCCTTCACAGCTGGGGAATGGCGGGCTTATAGAGAGGCACTTTCAAGCCGTCAATCAGGGATTCGTGCAATGCCAATATATAGTGAGCAAAGGCCTTGGGGCAGTTTTCATGTCTTAGACGAGGCCAAAGGCTTTAAGGTCAAGCGCATTGTGGTCAAACAGGGCGGACGCCTTTCACTGCAAAGCCACAAGCACCGCGCCGAACATTGGACTGTGGTTGAGGGCACAGCAACCATCACTGTGGATGATAAGGTTCTGCTCAAAACCCGTGGCGGAGCCGTTGATATTTCGCTGGGCGCCAAGCACCGGCTGGAAAACTTACATCAAGGCGATGTGATCCTCATTGAAGTGCAATTCGGTGACTACCTCGGCGAAGATGATATCATCCGTTACGATGACGCCTATGCCCGTATCTAATCGCCGTATAGGTGTGGACATCGGCGGCACCAAGATTGATGCCATTGTTTTTGACAGCCATGACCAGATCATTTTTGAAAAGCGCCTCGCCACACCCAAGGCCTATGAACCGATGGTAAAAGCCATTGCCACTCTGGTGCATGAGGCAGGCCAAGGCTCGGTTGGCATAGGCGCACCAGGCACGGCACATCCCACGACTGGCGTGTGGCGTAATTCCAATTATCTACCCGCAAACGGCCAGCAAATGGAGAAAGATTTGGTGGCTGCCATTGGCCGCCCCGTTCGCGTCGAGAATGATGCCAATTGCTTTGCCTTGTCAGAGGCCAAGGATGGTGCTGGTGCAGGATATGGTGTAGTTGCCTTCTTCACCATTGGCACAGGCCTTGGCGGCGGCTTGGTGGTTGATGGAAAAATAATCCGCGGTGCCAATGCCGAAGCCGCAGAATTCGGCCACACCGGTTTGCCATGGATGACGGAGCAGGATTGGCCACCGGTTAAATGTTTTTGCGGCAAACAGGGTTGTGCGGAAATGTATGTCTCAGGCACCGGCCTTGAGATGGATTATAAGCGCGTGACTGGAACCGCTCTCGCCGGACCGCAAATCATCACCAACGCCCGTTTGGGAGAGGCGCAGGGGCTTGCAGCCCTCAAACGCTTGCAGAACCGCTTTGCGCGTATCTGCGCCAATATCCTCAATGTGATTGATCCGGATGTATTTGTAATGGGCGGTGGCTTGTCAGCGTTACCGGAATTGGTAGAAGAACTTGCGCCTTTGATTTCGCCCTACACCTTCTCTGGTCAAGCCAAAGCACAAGTGCAGCGCGCCAAACATGGCGGAAACTCGGGCGTGCGTGGTGCTGCCCGGTTGTGGGATTAAATCAGCCTTGCTGTGATTGAATGGCGGCGACCAAACCTGGCGTTGTCAGACCCGTCACCTTCATGCCTGACTTAAGCTGGAACAGGCGAATGGCGCTGGCGGTGCGGGCATCAAGACCTCCATCAAGTGCACCCACTTGGTAGCCAAGGCCAGCAAGCAAGGCTTTGGTCTGATCATTGAGATTGCTTGGCAAGCTGACGGGCGGGGTTAGCGAGGCTGCTTTTGGCGGGTTCCACTGCGCATCATTGGTTGAAACCGTATTAGCAGCATCAGTGGCTTTTTCTGGCGTCCAATTCTTGAACCGGTTCTGCACGGCATCAAGGGTTGCTGCAGTCATTGTTTTGGATAAAGTATCAACCTTGGTCTTAGCCTCAGTGTCACCTTGGGCTGCGGCTGCCATATACCAGAACAGAGCATCACTTACGTCCGCCTTAACACCCAGCCCGCGTTCAATCAATACCGCCAAGTTAAATTGGCTGTCTTTGAGCCCATGTGCAGCAGCCAATGAAAAATAATGAGAGGCGGTGGCATAGTCAGCAGCACCGATATCTGTGCCGGCGGCCAAAACGGCTGCGTTATGCATGGCCTTAACGTTGCCCAGATCTGCGGCTTTTTTATACCACGCAAGGGCGGCACCAAGATTCTTTGGAACGCCCTTGCCACGCTCATAGAGGCTCGCAAGGCGGTATTGCGCAGGCGGCAAGCCAGAGGCTGCGGCTTTACCATACCAATAGGCCGCCTTGGCGAAATCAACACCAGCTGTATCGCCTTCCAAATAATGTGTGGCCACAATGAACTGTGCCGTGGCATCGCCTTGTTCGGCGGCTTGACGCAATTTAACCGGCCCAATGGCCGCCTCTATCGTAACCGGAGTTGTGTTTGGTGCGGCCACTGCCACATCGCCAGGAGCTAATACTGGGTCGGTAATAGCACCGGTGGTGATTGGATCAGCAATTGGTGGAATGCCATCCGCAGCACCTTGTTGGGCCGGATCAGCAGTGGCTTTGGTGTTATTATCTTGAGGCACAAGTGGTGCAACATCTGGCTGGGTGGTTTGCGGTGCCAGGGGTGCAACGGCGGGCGGTGTTGTTTGTTCAATGGTGGCAGGTGTAGCCACTGGGCCAGTGTTCTTGTTGGCCTCAAAGTTCTTGATGCCAAGTCCGGCCAAGGCCAAAAGCAAAACACCAACCAACACCAGCCGCCTGCGGCTGCTGTCATTGGTTTGAGCGGCCGCAAGGCCAGCAAGCAGCGGGGCGTTGCCGGTTTCGGTTTGTGGAGCACCTGCAACACGCTTGCCATTCTTCGCTGAGAGGAACGGGAAGCTAAAACCCTTCTTGGGCCGGGCAGCGGCTTTAGACATGCTGGGGCCGGTCGTTGCAGTCTTTCCCGTTTGTGCTGCCTGATGAAGCCTGCGAGCAGCGGCTACGATATCACCAATGCCAGCATCTTTGTTTTCTTCCACGGGCGAGATTGGTTCAATCTCGGACTCAAAGCCAGGCAACGCGCCCGCAGTCAATGGTGGCGCATCAGGGGTCATTGCGGAAGCATAAGTGCCAAGCCCATCTTGCTCTTCGTCAGGAAAACGTGAGTCCATGTGGCTCTGAAACGCGTGGTTTTCGGTCTCAATGCTTGGCTCTTCCAGCATCGCTGGTTGAGCGAATGCCTCAAGTGGCTGGCCCAAAGGTGCTGCAGCTTGTGTCATGCCTGCGGCCTGCGACAGGCGTTGGCCAATGGAAGCGGTTTCAAGCTCTGTCAGCTTAGCAACGATCTGCTCAAGTGTTTCGTGAACTGCTTCAAGTGTTTCTTGATTGCGGTTGTCAGCCGACATCGCCGCGTCACGCACCGCTTTAAGGCCAGATTCTAAGGCGATGATTTCGGGCGTGCCAGCCAGTGAAAGTGGATTCTGTGCTGGCCTTGCGGCGCTTAACTCTGTGGCACGTTCCACTGCCGCTTGGGCAATGTCATGGCTCTCGCCACGCATCTTTTCCATCGAGTCATAAAGCTGGGTGATGGCGCTTTCGATGGTTTGCAGATGGCTAAGCTGATGTTCGGTACGCGCCAACCGTTCATCGACTTCCACCAGCTTTTGCGCAACTTCATTATTGTTCTGGGCAGGATTGGCCAGAGAATGTGACAGGCGCTGATCCAACTCACTGAAACGCTTTTCCAAGTCACTGGCGTGCGGCAGGGCCTTGCTGGCCAGCTCTGCCTCTTCCAGCTTTCTGGCAATTTCCAAAATCTTGCGATCAAGATCAGCAAGCGGACGCTGGTCTTGGCCTTGGGCCACGCGGGTTGAAAGTTGTTCCACCGCTACTTTAAGCGCGGTTACATCCTGATCATGATTTGGGCTGGTCGCGGCCACGTTTTCAACCCGCGCGTTGACCTTCTCTATTTCTTGACGGAAACGCTGCAACTCGGCTGGCCCAACTTGGGCAGCACTGATGGATTGCTTTGCCTCATTAATGAGGCCAATGATGCGGCCTTCAATGGCGCGCAGTTCGGCTTGTGCGGTCTGCACCGCTTGGGTTTGGGCACGTGTTGCCAAAGCCTCAGAAGTTTCGCGCACACTATCGATGCGGCCGACAAGCGAATTGATTTCCTGGCGCAGCTGCTCAGAAGGCTGGGCCACTTGTGGCTGTTCGATGCGTCTGGCGAGTTCAGACAGACGCTGTTCCATCTGGTTGAACGCAGGCGCTTGGCGTAAAAGTTGTTCGCTGTTTGATGTGGAAATGCGCGATGACATATCGCCCATGCGGTCTTGCAGCGATTTCATATTCTCGCGGGTGCGCTTGTCGGCAATTTCAAGATGCTCAACAATATTGCGCACTGCCTTTTCCATGGCTTGAAAGCCTGGGGCTTCTTCCATCTTTGGCGGCGGGGTTCGCGTGATCTGGCGGCTGATGGTGGCGAGGCGTTCATTCACCGCAGAGAAAGCCTCTACGGTTTGCTTTTCGTTGCTTTCAACGCGGCTTAAAACTTTGGCAAAGGCAAACTGTTCTTCAGGATCACGCACCGGCCGGTGCGCGGTTTCGCTTTCGCGCGACGAAATGCGGGCCAACTGCTCAGCGATGTCTTCAAGGCGACTGGCAGCGCGCTCAATCGGATGGGTTGATATCAAACTGTGGGTTCTGGTGTGGGCCCCAGGAGTTGCGCCCTCGACAGGTGCATCGGCCTGTTCGTTGATGGCAGAATTCAACCATTCGCCTAAGGTCATGCCAGAGCGCCGCGCCGCGGTTTTCGCAACTTCCCTGAGCTCGGGCTCAATGCCCTTTATGCTCCACGGAATACCTGGCTTCATGTCTAAAGACTCCAACAGCTGCGAGCCGCAAATCACAACTCGCCTAATCTGCTGAAAGTTAACTTTTTAGGTAAAGATTACGTTAAGGCGGAACCTGTTTTGACTGATTCTTTACAATTGGAGAGAGCCCATGGCTCAAATGGCCTTTATTTCCTCGCCGCTTAATCGCCAAGCCAATCATCGCAGCGATAAAAGCTGGCTCGAAGCGCGTAAGGCAGACCCAAAAGCCAAATTTATTCAGATGTTTGGCGATGGCCTGCGCATGGCTGGTGATAAGCCCAATTTGGCGCGGCCCGATGACCAACAGATTTTGATATTTCTGGGCGAAGACGACAAGTCCGAGCCTTGGTTTGCCTTCTCCAAACAAATCGAAGGCGAGATGATGGGATTGCGCGGGTTAATGATGGCCCATAGCGTGCCGAGAGATACACTCTCCATCATCGCCCAAGCGCGAAGCCTGTTGCATTGGCATGAGCGACATGGCTTTTGTGCCAACTGTGGCAGCAAAACTGAAATGTCAGACGCGGGTTATCGCCGTCACTGCGCCACTTGTAAGACAGATCATTTCCCGCGCACTGACCCTGTTGTCATTATGGCCGTGCGCAATGGTGGCAAGCTATTATTGGGTCGCCAAAAGGCATGGATCGCCGGGCAATATTCCGCCATCGCCGGATTCATGGAGCCAGGTGAAACCATGGAACAGGCCGTGGCGCGCGAAGTGTTGGAAGAAACTGGTGTTAAAATTGGCAAAGTGCATTACATCGCCAGCCAACCTTGGCCATTTCCCTCAAGCCTCATGATTGGCTGCGTGGCCGAAGCCGCCAGCGAATTGATATCATTAGATGATCAGGAATTGGAGGCAGCGCGCTGGTTTGATTTTGCCGATGTGCGTTTGATGCTGGAGCATAAACACCCAAGTGGGCTTCACGCCTCGCATCCATGGGCCATCGCCCATACGGTGATCACAGCGGCCATCGACAGTTAATTATTTTAATCGATAAAATAAATCTTGCCAACGCTGCAAAAACGGTTTTAGTCTGCGCCCAAAATTGAAGTGAGCGAACCGTATGTACCTTGGGCTGGATTTCGGAACATCATCTGTCAAAGGCGTGATCATTGATGATCGCCAGAAGATAGTTGCCACAGCTTCTTCGCCGTTAAAAGTCTCGCGTCCCCATTATGGCTGGAGTGAGCAAAACCCTGAACATTGGTGGAAAGCCGCCAATGCGGTGGTGAAGTCACTGCGCAAGCAAAAACCCAAAGCCGTTGCCCAAGTTAAAGGCATTGGCATGAGTGGCCAGCAACATGGCGCAACTTTACTTGACTATAGTGGCAAGGTTTTACGCCCCTGCATCTTATGGAATGATGCCAGAAGCTTTGAAGAATGCGCTGACATTCTGCGTGATTGCCCTCAAGCCAAAGCCATCACCGGCAATATTCCGCTGGCTGGCTTCACCGCACCCAAATTGTTGTGGGTGAAAAAACACGAACCAAAAATCTTTGAACAAGTGGCCAAGGTTCTGCTGCCCAAGGATTACATCCGCTACCGCATGACTGGCACTTATGGCTCAGACATGAGCGACAGCGCCGGCACTTATTGGCTGGATGTGGCCAAGCGTGATTGGTCAGACGTGATGTTGAAGGCCACATCTATGCGCCGCGACCAGATGCCAGATTTGTTCGAAGGCACTGATGCCACCGGCCGCATCACTGATAAGCTGGCCAGGGAATGGGGCATGCCCTTAAAGCCCGTGGTGGCAGGCGGTGGTGGCGATAACGCCTCAGCCGCCGTGGGAATTGGCGCAGTGCTTGATGGCGATGCGGTCTTGTCGCTCGGCACATCGGGTGTGATGTTTGTGACCAATGCGAAGTTCTCACCAAACACCGCGCGTGCAGTGCATGCGTTTTGCCATGCGGTTCCTAACACATGGCACCAAATGGGCGTGATTTTATCAGCAACCGATTCCATTGAATGGTTAGCGCGGCTTCTCAAAACACCTGCACCAAAACTTACTGCCGCACTGGGCAAAAAACTTGAAGGCCCATCAGAAGTTTTGCTGATGCCATATTTCTCAGGCGAACGCACACCGGTAGGTGATTCACAAATACGCGCCGCTTTCATCGGCTTGAGCCAAGAGAGCGACGCCAAAGCGATGACCCATGCGGTGTTGGACGGTGTGGCCTTTGCTTTCCGTGAATCGCTGGATGCGCTGCGCGGTGGTGGCGCAACCGTCAACCGCCTCACAGCTGTTGGTGGCGGCACGCATTCCGAAATCTGGTTGAAAATCATCGCCACGGTATTGGGCATTCCGATTGATCTGCCTGCTGCTGGTGATGTGGGCGGCGCATTCGGTGGTGCTCGCATGGGTTTAATGGCGGCCACCGGCGCATCGTTCAAAACCGTTTGTACCAAACCAAAAATTGCGCGCACCATAATGCCTGAGAAAAAAGCTCAGGCCGCTTATGAGGCCGCTTATCATCGCTACACCAAAATTTATTCTGCTGTGAAGGACATAAAATGAGCTTCTATTCCATCGACAAACCAATCAAGTTTGACGGCCCAAAAAGCAAAAAAGCTTTGGCCTATAAATATTACAATCCATCACAAAAAGTGCTGGGCAAAACCATGCGCGATCATTTGCGTTTTGCGGTTTGCTATTGGCACACATTGTGTTGGCCTGGCAGTGATCCATTTGGTGGCGAAACTTTCCTGCGTGAATGGCATCATATGGCTGATCCGATGGCGGCAGCGCGCATGAAGGCCGAGTTGATGTTTGAGACTTTGCGCTTGCTCGACGTTGATTATTTCACCTTCCATGATCTGGACATCGCCCCCGAAGGCAAAAACCTGCAAGAATTCAACGCTAATGTTACTGAGATTGCGGGCTACATCAAAAAATTAATGAAGAAGCATGATAAAAAGCTGCTGTGGGGCACGGCTAATATGTTCTCCAACCGCCGCTTTATGGCGGGCGCTGCCACCAACCCAGATCCAGATATGTTTGCCTATAGTGCAGCCCAAGTGAAGCACGCGCTTGATACAACGCATCATCTTAAGGGCGAAAACTATGTGATGTGGGGTGGGCGTGAAGGTTATGAAACGCTGATCAACACCCGTATTGGCCAAGAGCTGCATCAAGCTGGTCGCTTCCTTTCAATGGTTGTGGACTACAAGCACAAGATCGGGTTCAAAGGCCCAATCTTGATTGAGCCCAAGCCCAAGGAACCCTCGACGCATCAATATGATTACGATGTGGCCACCGTGTGGAGTATGATTAAATCTTACGGCTTGGAAAAGGACGTGAAGATGAACGTGGAACAAAACCACGCGATTTTGGCCGGCCACACTTTTGAGCATGAAATTGCACTGGCTTCAGCCTACGGCATTTTTGGTTCATTGGATTTGAACCGCGGCGGCTATCAAGTGGGCTGGGATACAGACCAGTTCGCCATGAACGTACCAGAACTTACAATCATGATGCTTGAAGTCATCCGCGCTGGCGGCTTTACCACGGGCGGCATGAATTTTGATGCCAAAATCCGTCGTCAATCTATTGATCCTGATGATCTCTTGCATGGCCATGTGGCCTCGATGGATGCTTGCGCACGCGGGCTGTTGAATGCTGCGACGATCATTGAAACGGGCACGCTCGATAAGGCAATCGACAAGCGCTATGCCAAATGGAAATTGCCGTATAACGCTGCTATGTTGAAAAAAGGCGCGTCGCTGGAAAAAATTGCCGCACGGGTGCATAAGGATAAGATTGAGCCACAACCCAAATCCGGCCGTCAGGAATATCTTGAAGGTTTGCTGAATGAAGTTTGAGGGCCGTTTATAAATACGAGGAGGAAACCACCATGCCCACCACCATCAAAGGCCCAGCACTTTTTCTAGCACAATTTGCCGGAGACAAAGCGCCGTTCAATTCACTTGATGCCATTTGTAAATGGGCGGCTTCGCTCGGCTATAAGGGCGTGCAAATTCCAACTTGGGATGCGCGTTTTATTGATCTCAAAAAAGCTGCTTCAAGCAAAACCTATTGCGACGAGTTGAAGGGCACGACCAAAAAGCACGGGCTGGAGATCACCGAACTTTCCACGCATTTGCAAGGCCAGTTGGTAGCAGTTAACCCAGCTTACAATGAGGCCTTTGATGCCTTTGCCCCCAAGGAAGTGCATGGCAATGAAACGGCGCGCCGCGCTTGGGCTTGTGAGCAAGTGACGATGGCGGCAAAAGCCTCCAAACATTTGGGCCTAAAATCGCATGTGTCATTTACTGGCGCGTTGGTCTGGCCATATCTCTATCCGTGGCCACCGCGCCCAGCCGGCTTGATCGAAGAAGGCTTTACTGAACTTGCGAAGCGTTGGAAGCCATTGCTTGATGTGATGGATGAAAACGGCGTTGATGTCGGCTTTGAAATCCACCCCGGCGAAGATGTGATGGATGGCATCACCTTTGAGATGTTCTTGGAAAAGCTGAAAGGCCACAAGCGCTGTCAGATCAATTATGATCCTTCGCACTTTGTGTTGCAGCAGCTGGACTATTTGCAATTCATCGACATTTATCATGAGCGCATTTGCGCCTTCCATGTGAAGGATGCGGAGTTCAATCCAACTGGCCGCCAAGGGGTTTATTCTGGCTTCCAGAATTGGACACAGCGCGCCGGAAGGTTCCGTTCATTGGGTGACGGGCAAGTGGATTTCGCGGCGATCTTTTCCAAGCTCTCGCAATACAACTATGATAGCTGGG